>OJRI01000079.1_pt1 | contig 74925 bp, 49 predicted proteins | sample 1599151 | NCBI WGS metagenome assembly OJRI01 (sample SAMN03922457, study PRJEB24848) | human gut metagenome | isolation source: stool sample | host: Homo sapiens | place: Germany | collected 2009-11
CGTCTATCCCGCATTTTCGGCTGAATCTTAAAAATTCATCCACGGAAGTTTGGCGCTGTCCCCATTTCTATAGTTTGTTTTTTGCGGTGATAGCGCACCGGCTTTTGGCCGGCACGTTATCTGGTTATTTTTGAGGTTGCTTTGTCGGGGGTGCCGTGGCACGTCCCCCTACAAGTCGCGGGTTACTTCATTGCGGGTTCCTTCCTTACGAAGAGGTGGTACACTTCCCTTACCCAGAGTACGAGCGAGGAGGCGGCCACTATTATCAGCAGGTCAAGGGCGCCCGAGGCGTTGAAGTGCCAGTCGGCGGTGTGGAGCATCGGCTGCACGTTGAAGAACTCGTAGGCTATCTCCGTGATGAACAGCTGCCCGATGACGATTATCATTACGATGGTCCAGAAGCCGCCGCTCATTTTCAGCTTGAAGATGCTCTCGCCGGTCTCGAAGCTCCGCGCGTTGAACATATACCAGAAGTGTGTCCAGACGAAAATCGAGAAGAGCAACGTCGCTTCATAAGGAGTCATTATCTGTTCCGAATCTATCACCGCATGGATCATTTGTGATATGGAAGTTACTTCGTAGTGGTTGAAAAACCAGTAGAAACCGAGCGTTATGGCGAAGAAGAGAACGCCTACGCCGATGAGTTCCGAAAGCATCGGGCGTGTCAGGATGGAGGCGGTGCGGCTGCGGGGCTGCTCGTCCATCACGCTGCGCGAGGGGGGCAAGGAGGCCAGGGCCATTGCGCCGAAGGTGTCCATGATGAGGTTCACCCAGAGCATCTGCGTCACCGTAAGCGGCGATTCGTTGCCCATGAAGGAGCCGAAGAGCACCAGGAAGCAGGCGGCCACGTTGACCGTCAGTTGGAAGAGCAGGAAGCGCTGTATGTTCTTGTAGAGCGAGCGTCCCCACATCACGGCGCGGCCTATGGATGAGAAGGAGTTGTCGATGATGGTAATGTCGGAGGCTTCCTTGGCCACGGAGGTGCCGTCGCCCATCGAGAGGCCCACCTGGGCGGTTTTGAGCGCCGGGGCGTCGTTCGTGCCGTCGCCGGTCACGGCCACCACCTCTTTATTTGCCTGGAGGGCTTCCACCAGGCGTTTCTTGTCGAGCGGACGCGCGCGGGCTATTATCTTGAGGTCGCCGACACGCTCCTTGAGCTGTGCTTCGGTAAGTTCGGCGAACTCCGGTCCGGTGATAATGTTACGCTCCGAGTCGGTATCGTCGTTCCAGAGTCCTATCTGGCGCCCAATCTCCTTGGCGGTGCCCGGGGTGTCGCCGGTCACTATCTTCACCTTTATACCTGCATCGATAACCTCTTTCACGGCGTCGGGAACGTCGACGCGAACGGGATCGGAGATGGCCACGACGCCGAGGAACGTGAGGTTTTTGGCAACCACTCTACTGTCTGCAATAGTGGCGTCGTCGTCATTGAGTTCCTGATAGGCGAATCCGAGCGTTCGCATTGCCTGGTTCTGGTAGCCGAGCAGCAACGCGTCTATCTCCTCTTTGGTCACTCCGGCGGTGTTCTTGCACATTCCGAAGACTATCTCCGGAGCACCTTTCACATAGAGGATTCGCTTGCCTGTGGCTGACTGCACAACCGTTGCCATATACTTGCGTTCGGTAGTGAAGGGGAGCTCTTCGAGGCGCGTTGCGCCGCCGCGCAGGTCGCGGTAGTCAGCGCCTTTGGAGTGGAGCCACAGCAGCAGCGCACCCTCTGTCGGGTTACCCAAAACGGTGGGTTTCTCGCCGCTCATGTCGAGCTGGGCGGTAGAGTTTACGGCTATTCCCTCTTCGAGAACCACGGGGTCCGGGTTGCCGAAGAAGTCGGTCTTGTAGACCTGCATCTGGTTCTGTGTCAGCGTGCCGGTCTTGTCAGTACAGATTACGGTGGTGGCGCCCATGGTCTCGCAGGCGTGCATCTTGCGCACCAGGTTATTGGTCTTGAGCATACGGCTCATGGAGTAGGCCAGCGAGAGGGTTACTGCCATAGGCAATCCCTCGGGGACGGCGACGACTATCAGCGTAACGGCCACCATCAGCGTCTGCAACGTGTGGGCAAGGAGGGTTGACCAGTCTGCACTTCCGGCCTCGGGGTTCATCATTGCAAAGATCCCTATCACCATCGCGAAGAACACCACGAAAAAGACTACTATAGTAGCGATGCAGGCACCGCGCGACCATTTATCGAACTTCTTACTTACCAGCCAGAAGAAGAGCGCTACGGGCACGATAAGCAACCATGCCGGCAAAGCCCAATGGAGGAAATGGATGAGCTGGCCCACTATGATGAGTCCGGCGAAGATATAGCTGACGTTGGTAATGAGGTCGGCCAATCCGTCGAGTTGCTCGTTGAGCGGCGTCTTCACGGAGTCGTCGATCTGCGCCTCCACGAACACTTTGCCCATCTCGGTGGCGTCGCCAACTTTCAACACGCGCATCACGCCATGGCCCTCCATCACCTTGGTGCCGCGAAGCACGTGGTTGGAGGGATAGGTGGCTTCCTTGTCGAAGCGTGCGGGGTCAGTGGTCTTGGCGCATAGAGGCTCACCGGTGAGGGTCGATTCGTCGACGCTCAGAGTCACGGAGTCGAGCAACTCGCCGTCCGCCGGTATCTCGTCGCCGGTATTGATGACCACGATGTCGCCGACCACCACTTCTTTACGGGGTATGGAGGTAGTGGTGCCGTTGCGCATCACCTCCACCATCTCGTCGTCGTTCACCTGGTTGAGTATCTTGAAGGCCTTGTTTGCCCTCTGCTCGAAGAGGAAAGCCAGCGTCGTGGCAAGTCCTATGGCGATGAAGATTCCCATCGGTTCGAAGAAGACTTTCCAGTCTTTGCCGAGCCCGAAATATTCATAACAGGAAATTCCCACCGACAGCACACCGGCCACCAGCAGGATGATGATAAGGGGATCAGAAAACTTGTCGAGGAACTCCTTCCACCACGGGTCTTTCTCGGGCGGCGTCAGTATGTTCTCGCCATATTTTCTCCGGCTTTCCGCCACTTCCGCGTCGGTCAAGCCTTTGTAACGATTGTTTTGTGACATACTTTATTTTAGGTTGTTATAAGTCGGTTCGGGAGATGGTTCATCTCCGTATTCGTTCGGCCCCAGGGTGCCTCGCTTTATCAGAAAGACAAGCAATGCTATCCAGCCGGCCACCGGCACCAGGGCGATGTACTGCGTCCATCCGGAGTGCCCCGAGTCCTGCAGGCGCCGAATCGTAACGGCATACATCATCGGCCACAATACTAACAGTCCCGGAACGAAGAGAAGCATCGGGAAAGCCATCAAGTACTCCTTGGCAACGACGGCATAGAAATAAAACGTTGCGTACCCGGCGAAAAACAGTGAATAAATCAGGGCTGTCCACCAGAACTCGCTGCGGCAGGCACGGCCGGTAGTTATAAACGCTTTCTTAAAGCATACGGAAAGGGATTGCGAGAGTGTCATAAGTTATATTTGTTTGGTGAATAAATTACAGTGAATCGTCCGGAGCGGGAACTTATTTCGCGGCGGCGGGTTGGGTTGTCAGGCCGCGGGTGGATTCGAGGATGGGGAGGTTTGTCTCCGTCGGGACGTAGATAACGGTCTTGTCGTTGAGGTCGGCCTGCTGACGCACCCACAGGTATTGTATATAGGTAGGCGTAATGCTTCCGTTCTCTATGCTGATGGCTTCGGCGGCTCCCTTGGCACGTTCCACTTCAGCCTGCGCGTTGAGTTTCTCGGCCTCGAGGTTGGCGCGCGCCTCCTCTATCTTGATCTTGCGGTTCTGTTCGGCTTTGGCAAACTCTGCCTTGCCCTCCATCTCCTGCGACCATACGTTGTACCACGGCCGCACGAAGGCCATTCCGGCAATGAGCACCACAATGCCCGCTACGGCTATGATTATCCCTTTCACGAGTTTGGGAGTAAGGTCGATATTTGTCTGGTTGTAACTCATGTTTTGAAAGTTTAGTCGGTTTTTGTTTACGCTTACAAAATTAGTAAATAAATCCCGAACACAGCAATTTTAACAATATTATACTGATAATAACCCTAAAAAGGGGCCAAAAAGTTGCAACCTTGCAAGTGCCGACATATTACAGGCGGTCAAGTTCGGCGAAGAGGGTGGATTCTGTCAGGGTAACGGGCGTAGCGGAGCTGAAATCCTTGCAAGTGACCGAAGCAGGATTCACCGTCAGGGAATACACGCCGTTGGGGTCGCGGTTAACTATGAAGCGTGCGGCATCGTATATTTTCTCGCTCTGACGGTTTATAACACGCCTTATCCGGCTGATCATCGGGAGGCGTATTTCCGCCGAAGTTATATCGGGCGCCTTGTCGCCGTCGCCGCCGAACGCCTCGTAGACTCGCGCATAACGCCGTTGCAGGCGCGCCATGCGCCGGTCGAACTTCTCCATTTGCCCGCGGAACTTCGGTGCCGTGAAGCTTATGCCGCCGTTAAGTTTTATTTCCCCGTTCCCGCCGCGCACTGCCCCGCTGTAAGCCTCGTAGAGAAACAGCACGTAGAGAGCCTTCTCCTTGCGGTGAAGGCCGGAGAGAACCACGTCGATTTCAGGAAACATGAAACGGCCGTGGACGAAGTCAACCAGCAGGTGGCACGTTACCGACTTCTGCAACAGCAATATCTCGAATATCTGGCGGTAGAAACCCTTATAAAGGAAACTGCCGCGTTCATCCTTCTTATTGGAGATAACCAGTTGATCCACCGTGTGATAGCCGAGAAAGATATCTACCAACCGCTGCACGGTGGGCAGCACGTCGCCCTCCAATTCCACGCGCAGGAAGTTGGTATAAAACTTGTCGCCGACCCTCGACTGGCTGATACGTACCAAGAGCGCCGGCGGTGTGTCGGCAAGTTCGCGGAAGCCCAGTTTGTGATGCAACTGTTCTATGCAGAAAGTGTCGGTCTGTATCAGCTTTATCTTCTCCAGCAACCCGGTTATAGCGTTTTGCGACAGCGACGGCGACAAGAGCGACGCCACTTCGTTGAACAGTTTCTCGGGCGTACCGGCATAATGGGCCACTATCTTGGGGAGGTAGACGAAGTCGAGGCCGCACATCTTCAGCTCGCGCGACACCGCACGGTAATCCCTTTCTATCGAGTCGTTGAGGGCCCGGTCATAGCGCGACTCCACATAAAGCACCTGCCGCTCGTCGAACCACACATCCTCCACCGTATTGGAGATAACGTCGCAGTCCCGGTCGCCTCCGCCCAGACAGGCTTTCAGGGCAAGCATCAACAGCGCTTCCTCGCGGGCGCTTATACCGTCGCTAACGGTCATCTCCTCGAAGGTGCAGAGCAGGTCGGAGAGAACAGCGGGGTCCATCTCTTTCAGCACCCCCACAGCCTCGCCGAGGGTCATGGCGTAAGCCTCCACTTCGTTTTTCTTGACGATGGAATACTTCAGCTTCAGCGACGCGTAGAGATTCATTTCACGGCTGTCTATAACCTTGTCAGCTTTTACGAGGTCAATCAGTATTCGGGTAACGGCGGCGCGTTCTTTGGCAGTCATACAAGCTGGAATTAAAACTATGATATAAATATATAGGACGGAAATCTGCTGCATACGTTTAATGCTTGTCAATAAAACGGAAACGATTACCGCTATTCCGGAAAATTATATTAACTTTGCAAAACAGTCGCAACTTAACGGCTTTCTTCAATCATAAACAGGCAATAACAAACCATTTCCATATATGGAATACTTTAAGAAAATCACCGAAAGCATCTACGGCGAAGGCGCCAACCCCATGGATCCCCTCGGCATAGGCAAACGGATGCGCGAGATAGTGTCCGGCGTAGGAGCGCGGCCGACCGGGAACGTGCCGCCGCAGTCTTCACCCTTCTCTCCTCCACCCCCTCCGCCGAGCCGCGAGCCGCAGCTCAGCGTCATGATAGCCATCGACGGCGACTCTTACGGCCCCTACGACCGGGAATCCCTCATGCAACTTATAACCGACGGCACACTGACGGCCGATACTTACGTCTTCATCCAGGGGATGTCCGACTGGCAGACGGCCCGACAGGTGCCTCAGGTCAACGCCCTCTTCAGCACCGGCGAGAAAGTGCCGCCACCGCCTCCCATGCCCTTTACTCCGCCGCCACCCGGCGCCAAACCCGAACCTGCCCCGGCCTCCGTAATGAGCGCAAAGCTCGACAATCTAATAGAGTCCGCCATCGCCGACGGCGTAATCACTGACCTCGAGCGCAAGGTGCTGGCACGCAACGCACAGCAAGAGGGAATCGACATCGAGGAGTTCTGTGTCATAGTTGACGCGCGCCTCTTCGAGCGCCAGAAACAACTCAAGCAGGAGGAGGAAGCCCGCCAGCAGAAGAAAGCCCAGGCCTCCGCGGCAATGAAACCGAAGCCCAAAGCCGACCGTGTACGCCGCTGCCCCGCCTGCAACGCCCCCATCAACAGCGCCTCGCTGCGCCGTTGCCCCGAGTGCGGATACGAGTTCGACAACGTTTCGGAAGGATCCGTGAAACACCTCCTCAAGAAACTGGAAGAGGCCGACCGCGAGTTCGCAGAAAAGATGGAGCGGCGCCAAGCTTCAAAAGGTAACCGGGGACGGTTGATGGCCTTCTTCTCAGACGCCTTCGACTTCGAGGCCGACAAGCTGGAAACCGAGCACATTGACCGCAAGGCCGCCATGATACGCACCCACCCTATGCCCGAAACCCGCGAGGAAGTGCTCGAGTTCCTATACGCCGCCATCCCGCTGGCCGTTGACCATAGCGATGACGACGATTACGAGGGCGACGAATCGTTACAACCCGTCTGGAAAGAGAAATGCGAGCAAGTGGTCACAAAAGGCCGATTCCTGATAAAAGGGAAACCGGAACAGGAAGCCCTCCGCGACCTCGCCCGCAAAGCCGGCATCTACTTCTGACCCGCGCGAAATATGGAGCGCAGGTTTCCAACCTGCGTAAACCCTGCTCCCGCCGGGACGCCAAAGCTTTCCCGTAAATCAGTCAAGTGTGGCGGCCAGCTGAACGGAAAAAGCCGAGGTGGTAATCAGAAGCACAGCTGCCACGGCAACGAGAATCCAGGAACGGATTTTCGCCTTGCGCGTTTCTTCCGGTATGCGCTCCTGCACTTGGGACGAGTTACACATGAACGCAAACCATACTCCACCCCAAAGCAACGACTTCACGGCATCGGGCAACACGGTCTCAACTCCTATAGTACCGATTAACAAAAGTAGAGTGCAATTGCTCAGCACGTTAATGACAATGAAACTCTTGGCGAGGAGAACAGCATCTGAATCCCTCTTGACAAACGCTAAGATAGTGAAGGCTCCCAGTGCAAGATATGCCAAGGAATAAAATTCGTTCACCAGTGATAACGTGAAAAACGGACCGTCGTGGTAGTTTGAGAATGCTTCATACACAGTGACGAGCGAGCCAATCCCGACTCCCATAATCAGGAACAGCAGCAGCCAGCCGCGCAGCGGGCCGCATTCTGCCTCGTATTCTTCGGGGTATTCCTCTTCGCAACCGGCCACTATCGTATTATAGCCTTCGGGAATGGTTTCCTCGGCAACTACGGTTTCCTCGGGCGCAACGATCGGCTCAGCGGTGTTCTGCGCAATACCGTCGAGCGGCATCGTGGCATTCTCGTCCACAACGGGAGCCTTAGTCGCGCCATCTTCTCTTTCTTTTTCCATAATTTATGGGTAATATAGTTATTGTCAGTTAATTATCGCGAAGCAACGTCAGCTATGGGTTTATCAATAGTTATAACCACAACTCCTTGATCTTTTTCAATTCCTCTGCTGTATAAACCAGGTGAACGCTTTGCGTACCCTTATTGCTCTTATAAGTGACTTCAAGCCCCTTCCCGGTCATTATCAGCATCTCAAGCAAACCCCGATTCTCATCTGACGGCAAAATCTCAGTAGCATATTCCTCCTTCATTGAGCTTTCAGGACGCCAAAAACCATCAAAATCATGATTTACCTCATCCAGTTCATAAACCATCTTGAGGTTTTCTTTACCATTCTCCATATCTTTCAACCAGACACCGTTACCCATTTCTATTGGCATCGCCGCTCTGTTGATTTCGACTAAAATATCCAGCGATTCCACGAAAAACTTAGTCTCGCTTCTCAAATTATCACGCAATTCCTTAAGTTTTTTGTATGTCAATGGAACTGTTACGATTTCCTTACCCGAGAGACTTTGATAAGCGAACTCAAGGTTGGCTTTGCAATTTATAAGCAGCTCGAATAACTTTGTCAATACCGGGTTCTCAATGCCATAATCAATGACTCCCAACACCGTGATTCGGAGCAGGAGATCGGGCTTTTTGCTCGCCCGGTCGAACCATAACATATTTCCCGTATCAACGGTAAAGTGGAACACAACCTTTTTCCCTTTTTTGTCGTAAGTTATAGCGGTACATTTGCCGAGCTTATTTACACTCATGGGACATTCGCTGTTAGCGTCACTCACGGCGGCGGCTACTTTCTTTTCATTGCGGGAACATGATATGGTCACGGCAGCGAGAAGGGTTATGGCCGCCAAAAGCAGGCAGTGGAAGAATTTCTTCGGTTTCATAGGCTGGGTGGTTAGTGATATTTTCTTTTAATCTTTTTAATATAGATAGGCAAAGGTACTACATTTCTAACATTAATGCAACACTTTTTGCGAATTTTCTTTGAAAAGAAAAATGGCGGCTGCCAGCGGTTTTCCCGATTAATCATGACAACTCCCGAGAAGCGAGAGGCTATATTCGCGGCTTCCTATCCATGAAAAACCGGCTCTGCCGCGCTTTCAGGGCGTTTGGCAGGGCCGGGATGGTTTCTATCGCAGACGGCATTTCAGGCGCTCTGCGAGGCGGTTATTGCGCCGGGTGGCGTTGCTTTGCGGTGCGTTATTGTTCGAGGACAAAGCCTTGGTCGGCGAGGTATTCAAGCAGGCGGTAGTCGCAGGCGTGGCGGTAGTAGTCCAGGATGTGGGCCACCCAGTCGTTGTCGCTCGTGCCACCGGCGCGTGTCTGATTATAATGCTTGATTATCTCGTCATACTCCACGAGTTCGTCGAGCATCGCTTCGTCATCCCGGTAGCGGTTCTTGAAGACGAGCAACGACTTGCTCTCTTTCGGCTTATGGTCGGGATGCTCGCGGGGAACGCCGATAGCGAGCCCGCAAACCACGAATACGCCCTTCGGGAGGTGAAGCAGGCGGGCTATCTTAGCGGGGTCGGCGGTACGGAGGTAACCCACGCAGTTGCACCCCAGGCCGAGGCTTTCGGCGGCTACCACTGCGCTCATCATGGCCAGCGCAGCGTCGATGATTCCGAGGAAGACACCGTCCATGCGGCTCTCGATGGGAGGCATCACCAGCCCTTTGGCGGCGGCGAGTTTTGAAATCTTGTTGAAGTCCGCCAGGAACATCAGCAGGCGGTTGCACGTCTTCAGTTGCTTCTGGTTGGTGATACCGTACAGTTCCTCTTTGAGATTCTGGTCGTCGATGTCAATGACGGAGAATTGCTGGCCGTTATAGCTTGTGGGTGTGTTACGTATGGCCTCGAAGATGAAGTCCATATCTTCCCGGGGAATAGGTTCGCGCTCGTAGCGGCGGATGCTCACACGGTCGAGCAGTGTCTGTTTAACGTCTTTCATATCAGGGTAATATACGTGTATGAGGGTAAAAGGAACGCCGATGGCCGAACAAAGGCGACCATCGGCGTATAAGAAGCCACATCAAAGGATATGTGATGAAACTCCGAATGACAGGATTTGAGTGCCCGCCTCTCTTTGTAATCCTCCGTGCCCCCGGAGGGACAACGCCCTGAGGCGCGAGGCCCGCCATCGAGGGGCGTAGCTTGTCTCGGTATTTCGTTAAAAATTGATGAGTTTCCCAATCATTTGATGTGGTGTACTTTAAATTCTCGGGATATGAGGCTCTCGCGCCTCTTTGTTTTTACAACGCAAAGATACTGCCAAATGTTCAGACGGCCAAATTTTTCACGCAGAAAATTCGCTGAAGTTATTGACACCGCCTGAATATCACAAGCTTAGCAGCAGCGTTACGAGCATGTAGGCTCCGTGGGCAACGATGGCCGCCACGAGGCCTCCCACGGTATGGGCGGCGATGGCTTTCGAGGTCAGCTGGCGGTAACCCAGCGAGTCGAGCATCGCGGTGTGGGTGCTCAGGTAGCCGCTCCAGCACATTCCGATGGCGGTAAAAACGGCGATGGCGTTGCCGTCTACCCAACCTTCGCTGGCGAACTTGGGCACGAGACCCAGGGCGGCGCCAACAGCACCGAGCGCAGTTATCGGGAAACCGATGAGATGCGGGTCCTTGAAACCGAAGAGCCAGTCGAACACGAAGTTGACCTGACCGGCCAGCCACGGCAACAGTTCCACACCCTGGTAAGCGGAGCCGTCGTAGACACCGCCTTCACCGGGACCGAAGGTGAACATCATCACGAAGGTAGAGATGAGCAGCACCCCGGGGATAATGCACATACCCACTTCCACACCGCTCTTGCCGCCGTCGAGCAGCGCGTTGAGCAGACGTGTGAACAATGACTCGTGCGGGTCGTGGGCTTTCTGTGCCTCTTCCTCCAGCTCTTCGGCGGTTTCCTCCACGGCGTTCTCCACGGCGAAGTTGGGGTAAGCCTTCACGATGAAGCGCTGCATGAGGCGCGTGCTGACCACACAGCCCACAATGGCGCCGAAGAAGCCGATGAGCGGCTCCATGAGATAGCCCTGACCTATCATGAAGACTATCACGAGCAGACCCATGCCGAAGGCGGTGCCGAAGTTTGTGAGCGAAATGAGCTGGTACTTACGGAAATATGCCGAGAATTTCTTGTCACGCGAAAGGGAAATAATGGCGGGGTTGTCGCTCAGGAACGTCATGATGGCCCCCAGCGACGCCACGCCCGGGAGGTTGAAGATAGGCTTCATGACGGGCCGGAGCATCTTCTCTACCAGCGAAACCACTCCGAACTCAACGAACACGCGTCCGAGCGCGCCGGTAAGCACACAGACGCTGAGCAGGAAGAATACCGTATTGAGCAGAAGGTCGTGGGCCGTGGCCATGAGAGTCTTCATCATCGGGGCGAGACCCATCTCGTACCCGAGGTAACCGAAGAGCACTAATACTATAAACAGGCAGATGACGCCCGAGGGGATAAAAGACAGCAAGCTACGGCGTTTAGCAGTAGGTTTAGCCGTGCCGGCAATAGTTTCGTTAGGTTGAGTTTTCATGTCAGGTTAAAATCGTGCAGCAAAGTTAAACATAAAAATCGGAATGAGCAAAAAAATCTCGCAACCGGAGGAGAAGTGCAGCCGGTGCACCCCCGATAAGCCGAATAGACCCTACGGCCGGATAACGCCTGGCTCCGGGGGGCAAGCCAAGCAAACGTTAACAAAAAGCCTGACACAATGCGTTCTGAAAAAGACCCCCTCCGCAGTCGCCCTTATCAGGCCCATTCGGCGCATAAGGCATATCAAACAGCTGCAAAAGACACCTCTATAACATATTTTTACATCTTACAGAATCATAGTTCGGGGAATTTTTAGTAACTTCGCAGTCGAAACGCAAATATGGATAAGAACTCACAAAAAATAGCCGTCTTGGGAAGTACCGGAAGCATCGGCACACAGACCCTCGACGTCATAGCCGACCATCCCGGTCTCTTCCGGGCGGAAGTACTGACGGCAGGGCGCAACTGGGAGCTCCTGGCCCGCCAGGCGTTGCGGTTTCGTCCGCGCCTCGTGGTCATCGACAGCGAGGAGGGGTACGTGCCGCTGCGCGAAGCGCTCCGCGGCACCGGGATAGAGGTCCGTCAGGGAGCCGGCGCCATAGCCGACGCCGCCGCTTTGCCGTCGATAGACACCGTGGTGACGGCGCTGGTAGGCTACAGCGGGCTGCTCCCGACCCTCGCGGCCGCCGACGCCGGAAAGACCATAGCCCTGGCCAACAAAGAAACACTGGTCTGCGCCGGAGAGATAGTGACCGCCCGCATACGCCGGGGCGGCGCCACGCTCCTTCCGGTAGACAGCGAGCATTCCGCAATCTTCCAATGCCTGCAAGGGGAGAACCGCGACCGTCTGCGCCGCATTATCCTCACTGCCTCGGGAGGACCGTTCCGCACTTTCACAGCTCGGCAACTGGAGGACGTCTCCGTGGAGCAGGCACTGCGCAACCCCAACTGGGACATGGGAGCGAAGGTGACCATCGACTCGGCCTCGATGATGAACAAAGGGTTCGAGATGATAGAGGCACGCTGGCTCTTCTCCTGCCCGCCGCGAGACATCGACATCGTGGTGCACCCGCAGTCGGTCATACACTCGGCCGTGGAGTATTGCGACGGCTCGGTGATAGCGCAGCTCGCCGTCCCCGACATGCACCTCCCCATACGCTACGCCCTCGGTTATCCCGACCGCCTGGAGGCCCCGCGGCAGGAGCGCCTTGACCTGACACGCCTCTCCACCCTCACCTTCGAGGCTCCCGACCGCGGTCGCTTCCCTCTCCTGCAACTGGCTTTCCGGGCGATAGAGGCCGGCGGCAACGCACCGTGCGCACTCAACGCCGCAAACGAGATAGCCGTGGCCGCTTTCCTCAGAGGGCAGACGCGCTTCACCTCCATGCCGCGTATCGCCGAGGAAACCCTCCATGCCATACCTTTGATTGAAAACCCGTCGCTCGCCGACATAATAGAAACCAACGCCGAGGCGCGCCGCATCGCAGAGCAGTGCCTCGCCGACAACTACCAACTCTGAAACAACACTGAATGGAAACATTTCTGCTTAAGGCCGCGCAACTGATTCTCGCGCTGGCGATACTGGTAATAATCCACGAGTTCGGACACTTCCTCTTCGCCCGAATGTTCGGAATCAGGGTCGAGAAATTCTACATCTTCTTCAACCCGTGGATTTCCCTATTCAAATGGTTCCCGAAGCGATATGCCCGTTTCTGCAAAAAGAACGAGGACGTCGCCTACCCCGAAGACGAGGAACAGCAGCAGGGTGAAGAAACCGACGCTACCGGCAACAACCTCCCCGCCAAGAAAAAGAGGAAACCCGGATTCTGGAACAACACCGAATACGGCCTGGGCTGGCTGCCTCTGGGCGGCTACTGCAAAATATCGGGCATGATAGACGAGTCGATGGACAAGGAGCAGATGGCCAAGCCGCCGCAGCCCTGGGAGTTCCGCAGCCACCCCGCATGGCAGCGCCTCCTCGTGATGATAGCCGGTGTGCTCTTCAACTTCCTGCTTGCCATCGTCATCTACGCCGGCATCGTATGGGCCACTGGCGAGAAATACGTCCCCTTCCGGGAAGCCAAGATGGGTATGGCCTTCTCCCCGGCGGCACAGAAAGCCGGGTTCCGTGACGGCGACATTCCCCTCACCGCCGACGGCGAGCCGCTGGTGCATCCCGGCGAGGGACGCCTCATGATGCTCCAGGCCAAGGAGGTGCAGGTAGTCCGCGACGGTCGCGACACAGTGACCGTAAAAATCCCCAAGGACCTCATCTTCCAGGTTGACAAGGAGATGAAGGACAAGACCAGCACGGTCAACTTCATGGCTTACCGTATGCCGGTGAAAATCACGCAAGTGGCTCCCGGCGAAGGGGCTGCCAAGGCCGGTCTGAAGGAAGGGGACCGAATCATATCGATTGATTCCGTCAAAACCCCGACGCTCGACGTCTTCTTCCCCACGCTCGAAGGTCACTCCAACCGGACCGTAACCCTCGGGATTGTGCGCGACAACGACACCATCGCGGTACCGGTACAGCTCAACGCATCCTCGAAGATGGGCATAGGGCTCGACATCGACCCGGCCGACTTCTACAAGGCCGAAGAGAAGCACTACAACATTTTCCAGAGCATACCGCGCGGCATCACGATGGGCGTGGACAAACTCACCAGCTACGCCGAGTCCATGAAGCTCGTCTTCACCAAGGAGGGAGCGCAGAGCATAGGCGGTTTCGGCGCCATCGGAAGCATCTTCCCCACCTCGTGGGACTGGATAGCTTTCTGGAACATAGCGGCTTTCCTCTCAGTGGCGCTCGCCTTCATGAACATACTCCCCATCCCGGCGCTCGACGGCGGACACGTACTCTTCCTGCTCTACGAGGTGATAACGCGCCGCAAACCCAGCGAGAAATTCATGGAATGGGCACAGATGATAGGCATGGGACTCCTGCTCCTGCTCCTCGTCTACGCCAACGGGATGGACATCGTCAGACTCTTCAAGTAAGCTAAACGGCATACAGTAACACTATGGCATACAAGACTATTCGACTCAAGAAAGGGAAAGAGGAATCGTTGCACCGTTTCCACCCCTGGGTATTCTCGGGCGCCATCGCCACGATGGGACCCGGCATAGAAGAGGGGGACCGCGTGACGGTCCTCTCCCACGACGGCAGCGTCTTAGGCGCCGGGCACTACCAGATAGGGAGCATCGCCGTAAGGATGCTGCGCCCCGGGGCGGAGGAAATTCCCGACGGTTTCTTCGCCGACCGCCTGCGCGAAGCCCTCGCCATGCGACGCACCCTCTCACTGGCGCGCGACGACAACAACTGCTTCCGCCTCGTGCACGGCGAGGGCGACTTCCTCCCCGGTCTCGTCGTCGACATCTACGGCGACACCGCCGTAATGCAGGCACACTCCCCCGGTATGCACTTCGAGCGCTACGCCATAGCCGACGCCCTCACCGAACTTCCCGACTGCCGCATACGCAACGTCTACTACAAAAGCGAGACCACGCTGCCTCCCAAGGCCGACCTGGACGCCGTGAACGGATACCTCATAGGGAGTTATGACGGCTCCGTGGCAATAGAGAACGGCCTCAAGTTCAACATCGACTGGCTGCGCGGCCAGAAGACCGGCTTCTTCATTGACCAGCGCGACAACCGAGCCCTTCTTGAAAAGTACGCGCGCGGGCGCGAGGTGCTAAACATGTTCTGCTACACCGGCGGCTTCAGCGTCTACGCCATGCGCGGCGGCGCCAAGCGCGTCGACTCGGTGGACTCGTCCTCCAAGGCGGCCGCACTCACCGACGCAAACATTGCCCTCAACTTCGGCGACGACCCGCGCCACCGCACCTTCGCCGAGGACGCATTCAAGTACCTCGACGCCATGGAAAAGGGTGCCTACGACCTGATAGTGCTCGACCCTCCGGCCTTCGCCAAGCGCCTCAAGGCGCTGCAACAGGGTCTGCGGGGCTACCGCAAGCTCAACGCCAAGGCCTTCGAGAAGATACGTCCCGGCGGCGTGCTCTTCACCTTCTCCTGCTCGCAGGTCGTTAGCCGCGAACAATTCCGCCTCGCCGTCTTCAGCGCCGCAGTACAGGCCGGACGCCGCGTACGCATCCTCCACCAGCTCACGCAACCCGCCGACCATCCGATAGACATCTGCCATCCCGAAGGGGAATACCTCAAAGGACTCGTCCTCTATGTGGAATAATGACAACGAATAACAATCAAACTTAAATACATCATGAAAAAGACAATCCCGGCCATGATTCTCAGCTCCGTGATAGCACTGAATCTCCACGCCGCAGAAAACAAGAACTTCGACTACCACGTGGACCGCTTCGCCGACATAGAAGTGCTCCGCTACGAAGTGCCCGGCTTCAACGACCTCAGCCTGCAGCAGAAGACCATGATTTACTACCTCTCGCAGGCTGCCCAGGCAGGACGCGACATCATCTGGGACCAGCACGGAAAGTATAACCTCCAGCTGCGACACCTGCTCGAAAACATCTACACCTCCTACAACGGCGACCGCAACTCCAAGGACTTCAAGGCCTTCGAGAAATACCTGAAGCAGGTGTGGTTCGGCAACGGCATCTACCACCACTACTCCACCGACAAGTTCACCCCCGAGTTCTCGCAGGCATTCTTCACCGAACAGGTGAAAGCCCTTCCCGCCGACAAGCTCCCACTGAAGGGCGGACAGACGCTCCAGCAGATGCTCGACACACTCGTGCCCGTAATCTTCGACCCCACGGTTCTCCCCAAGGGCGTGAACCAGGACGGCACGCAGGACGTGGTAGCCACCTCGGCCTTCAACCTCTACGACGGCGTAACGCAGAAGGAAGTGGAAGACTACTACAACAAAATCAAAGACCCCGACGACCCCACACCCGTCTCCTATGGCCTTAACGCTAAGGTGGTGAAGAAAGACGGCAAGGTGGCCGAGGAAGTCTATCACCTCGACGGCCTCTACGGCCCCGCCATCGCCAAGGTCATCTACTGGCTCGACAAGGCCAAACAGGTGGCCGAGAACGACGCCCAGAAGGCTTATATCACCAAGCTCATCGACTACTATATCACAGGCGACCTGCGCCTCTTCGACGAATACTCCATCCTCTGGGCCGAAGACACACACAGCGACGTGGACTTCGTGAACGGCTTCATAGAGAGCTACGGCGACCCCCTCGGCATGACCGCACAGTGGGAGTCATACGTCAACTTCAAGAATCAGGAAAGCTCCAAGCGCACCAAGACCATCTCCGACAACGCACAGTGGTTCGAAGACCACTCGCCGGTGAACCCCAAGTTCCGTAAACCGCACGTCAAGGGCGTATCCGCCAAGGCCATCACGGCAGCCATGCTCGGCGGCGACGCTTATCCCGCAACCGCCATCGGCATCAACCTCCCCAACGCCAACTGGATTCGCGCGCAGCACGGTTCCAAGTCGGTCACCATCGAGAACATCACCGAGGCCTACGACATGGCTTCTCACGGCAACGGCTTCAACGAGGAGTTCGTCATCGACGCTCCCACACGCAAGCTCCTCGAGGATTACCTCTACATCACCGACATGCTCCACACCGACCTCCACGAGTGCCTCGGACACGCCTCCGGCCAGCTCATGCCCGGAGTTGACCCCGACGCCCTCAAGGAACACGGCTCCACACTCGAGGAAGCCCGCGCCGACCTCTTCGCCCTCTACTACCTGGCCGACCCGAAACTCGTGGAACTCGGTATCATCGACAATCCCGAGGCCTACAAGGCGGAGTACTACAAATACATGATGAACGGCCTCATGACACAGCTGAACCGCATAGAGCCGGGCAAGGACGTGGAGGAAGCCCACATGCGCAACCGCCAGCTAATAGCCCGCTACATCCTCGAAAAGGGTAAGAAAGACAAGGTGGTAGAGCTCGTCAAGAAGAACGGCAAGACCTACGTCAAAATCAACGACTACAAGAAGATGCGCGGACTCATAGCCGACCTCCTGGCCGAGATACAGCGCATCAAGAGCGAAGGCGACTACGCCGCCGGCAACGCCCTGGTAAACAAGTATGCCGTAAAGGTGGACCCCAAACTCCACAAAGAGGTCCTGAAACGTTACAGCACCCTCGACATTCCGCCATACCGCGGTTTCGTCAACCCCGTTTACAATGTGGTTTACGACGACAACGGCAACATCCGCGACATAACCATCGACTACTCGGAAGGTTACACCGACCAGATGCTCCGCCTCGGCCGCGAGTTCTCAACGCTGAAATAATCCCGGCCCCATGGAGGAAACCCTCAGAGAGATAAAACAGCTCTTCTTCTCTTACCGCAACGGTGCGCTGGCCGATACCCTCAAGGGCGCCGGCCACCCTTGCGCGGTGGTTTTCGGGCTGATGATACCGCAGATAGCCGACATAGCGCGGCAGCAGACCCCCTCGCTTGAGCTGGCGCAGCGCCTCTGGGACGACACCGGGGTGCGCGAATCGCGGATATTGGCCACATACCTCTTCCCGCCTCAAGAAGTAACACGGGAGCACGCCCTGCGCCTCGCCTCCGAAGTACGCAACGCCGAAGAGGCCGACATGCTCGCCTTCCGCCTGCTCAAACGCCTCCCATGCGCCCCGCAGCTATTGGACGACATAGCCTCACTCGGCACCCCGATGGCCCCATACCTCCACCGCTCCCTGACACGACACCTCAGCTAAAATAGCCCGAATAGCTAAAATAGCCAACCCTCATATTTCCTGCATAATACATGAATTTCCACCTCCACAGCGGAAATTCATGTATTTTTTACCCCGATTATTTGGCCAGTTGGAATTTTTCCATTAACTTTGTGAAACATTCCTCTCCACTGTAAACCGCAGGACTTCCGCCCTACACTCAGACAACCCTTACACACCTGCATATTTATACCATCCGTAAAATATACAGCGCATCACTCTAAAATCAACATTATGAAGAAATCTTTACTGCTAACAGCTCTCCTGGCCGCCTCGCTGCCCTCTTTCGCCGCCGTCCCCGACGGCTGGACGGTTACCCCCGACGACGGCTCCACGGTCACCGAAATCAAGTCGTTCCAGCTCTACCGCAACAACGGCAACTTCGACCCCTACGTAGGCCGTAAAATCAAAATCAACGACGTAGAATTTGAAATCGAACAGAAGGTTACCGGCACTTTCGACGACACAAACACCATTACCATCAAGGCCGACCCAATCACCGCCAAGGGCACCTACAACATCGTGGTCCCCTCAGGCACATTCGACATAGACTACAACTGGATGATGGAGGAGGGCGACCCCAACCCCGAAATCTCCTTCACATTATACATAGGTGACAACGGCGGCGGTGGCGGCGACAACCCCGACCCGGGCGAATTCACCCCAATCGTCAACGAATACTACACCATTACCCCTGCCCAGGGGCGCGTTGCGCAAATCAAGGACTTCACCGTGCAATACGACCGTTCGGGACTCTTCCCCGAAGGGTATGTGGCCAACCCGCCCAAGCTCATCAACGAGACTACCGGCGACGCCGTTGCCACCTTCAAGGTAATAGAGGGAGGCGGCCTCCACGACGTAATCCTCCAGCTCGACGAAGCCTATACAACGCCCGGAACTTACCTCGTGCGCATCCCCGACGAGTCTATCAGCGACTATATGGACGAGGCATGGCCGGCAGCCGACTTCCGCTATGTCATCGACCCCTCGCTGACTCCCGACATCCCGCAGGAGAACGTAGTGGCCACGCCCGAATCGGGAAGCACCGTCGACGGGATAGACCAGCTCATGCTCTACTTCCCCAACATGTACAGCATCTACGCCAGCGGCCCCGCCAAGGACGGCGTCAAGGTAAAGATGAACGGTCTCCCACTCGAAGGCGTGACAGCCTCCTTCGAGTTCGACTCCATGACGATGGGCGACGGCGAGATAGGACTCAAGTTCACACCCGCCCTCTCGAAGGCCGGCGAGTATGAAATCTACGTTCCCGCCAACGCGCTCTCGCTCGAAATCTCGACCTTCGACACCCGCTATAACAACGAGTTCACGCTCTCCTATACCCTCACCGGGATGGTAGTGGCAGGCGACAAGTTCACCGTCGCTCCCCTTACTTATAAGGTGGTAGACCCGGCCGCGCACACTTGCGAAGTGACATGGCCCTCCGACGAGAGCGAATATGCAGGCGTCACCTCCATTCCCGCCACGGTTGCGTGGAACGGCCAGACATGGGACGTCACCGCAGTAGGACGCCTCGCCTTCTCGCAGGTAACCGGTATCTCGGAAATCACACTGCCCGAAAGCATCAAGACCATCGGCGACGCCGCCTTCTGGGAAAGCTCGCTCAGCAAGATTACAATCCCGGCAAGCGTGACCACTATCGAGGGAAGCGCATTCGAGTCGAGCGAACTGACCGAAATCACTATCCCCGAGACAGTTACAAGCCTCGGCACAGATGTATTATACACCTGTAAGAAACTCGAGACCATCAACTACCGGACACCCATAGACTCCATCCCCGGCGGCTTCGCGCAAGGTTGCGTAATGCTCCGGCACTTTGACATACCGCAGACGGTGCGCCGCATCGGCGAGTTCGCCTTCTCGGAGTGCGAGAAACTCACCGGCGTTGTACTCCCCGCGCAGCTCGAAACCCTCGAACGCTTCGCCTTCGCCTATTGCCCGGAAATCACATACATGGAAATCCCCGAGACGGTGACCACCCTCGGCCACGGCGTCTTCTACCAGACAGGCCTCACGGAAGCATCGCTGCCGGAACACATCACCGTAATCCCCGACGGCTTCTACCAGTGCTGTGCCGCCCTCACCGAGTTCACGACATCCAACAACGTCACCGAGATAGAGACGCAGGCATTCTACTGGGACTTCGGCCTCACCAAGTTCACCTTCGGCGAGAAGATGGCTACCATCGGTGCCGAAGCCTTCAAGGGAGACCGCGCTCTCACAGAGGTAATCAGCCTCAACCCCGTGCCTCCCGCAGGCGCCTCCTTCGAGCCTGAAGTCTACGCCAACGCAACCCTCAAGGTGCCCGATGCAGCAGTCGAGGCCTACCGCGCAGCCGAAGGCTGGAAAGAGTTCTCGCACATCACCTCGCTGACCGGAATCGACGGCATCGACGCCGAGAACCCCGAACAGACGGTAGAAATCTATGACATGGCCGGCCGCAAGGTTTATGAAGGCCAAAAGGCAGACATCAACCTCCCGAAGGGCATCTACATGATAGTCACCCCCGGCGGCCGCAAGAAAGTAATCCTCTGACCTGCAAGAAACACATCATCAACAGTAACCACCGACTAAATAGGTTATGTAAAAATAATATTTAAGTTCAAGAGCAAAGGCTGCCCGCGAGGGTAGCCTTTGTTATTTTGGACACTGACAGGGAGCGCCAGCCTCCCGGGCTGCGTAAAAAAGCCTGACAAATGCAAAGCCGCGAATATGGAGCGAGGGCCTCCTGCCTGCCCTGACCCGAGGGTTGTTGACCGTGTTGACTGTTGACCCACATTTTCTAACTTCCAGCCGTACCCCACCCTCTTTCCCCTATTTCCGAAGATAGTACCCTTTATTGGGTCAACACGGTCAACAAAGACAGGCAGCAGTCTAACACTCAGCGTGTTAGCGTATTGACGCACCGTTGTTGACCCACTGTTGACCGTGTCCGGAATCACCCTTAGGGTCAACAAAAATCCGGTAAAAGGGATTAAAAAACTGTTGACCCATCCATGGAGGGTCAACAGCTTCATTGTAAGGGTCAACAAGTAAGCCGCGATGTATGGGACGGGGGCAGGAATGTCCCTGCCTCCGTTCCATAATCAGGCCGGGAGGCCTGCGCAGCATGTCAGGGTCAACGCCTTTATTGGACATGCAAGCTGTCGGGTTCACGTAAAAATCGCAGGGGTTCGGCAAAAATGTGCGCTTTTGTTTCGGCAATCCGGCTTTTTCAATTATCTTTGCTCCCGAATAGCAACTCACACCTCCTCAACGATTACAAACGCCCTACCCCCCATGACACATAACAACCTCCTGACAAAAGCCTGCAACTACATTATACGCGGCTTCGCGGGGCTCCTGCTCGGAGCAATGCTCTGGCTCCCTGCTTCCGCAAAGAATCTCAAACCCTTTATTACCGATTACGAGTGGGGCTATGTCGATGAAAACGGCACAGTTATTGACATTGGGCCATATGAAGCTGCAGGAGAGTTTGTCAACGGCTTTGCCGCCGTTAAACAGTGGGAGAAATGGGGGTTCATAAACGAGGAGTGCAAACTGGTGGTGCCTTTCAAATATTATGATTACCGAGATTTTTCGGATGGAATGGCTGCCGTGATGGAAGTCGGCAAATGGGGCTATATCAATGAGAAAGGGGAAGTTGTCATCCCTCTCAAATATGATGATGCTTCCTACTTCTCAGAAGGACTTGCCTGTGTGCGTTGCGGCATGTATTGGGGGGTTATCGACAAGAGTGGAAAGATGATTATCGAGCCAAAATTCACTTCCAATAGTTTTTATTCCGAGGGACTTATGGCCAATTTCGACCCACAGTCACAACTCAACTGCTATTTCGACAAGACCGGTAAAGCAGTCTTATACAGCTACTATTCGATAATGCCATTTACCGAAGGGTTAGCCGGTGTACAGGCCGAAAATAACAAATGGGGTTATATCTCCCACGACTTCATCTCAGGAAATACGCATGATATGACTATCGCACCGCAGTTCGACCGCGTAGAAATGTTCTCTGAGGGTCGTGCCGTGGTAATGACCGGTAATATTTGGGGCGTAATAGACCATACCGGCAAACTACTGACTTCAAAAGATTATGACATTATCTCAAATTACTCCGACGGCATGGCGGCGTGTCTCCGTAACGGCAAATACGGTTACCTCGATCTTGAAGGCAACGAGGTCATCAAGCCGCAATTCTATTACGCCGATTATTTCGACAAAGGGCTAGCCAAGGTCACCTCTGTTACCGGCGACAGATTCTATATCGACAAGCAGGGACGGCGGTATGCCACGGAGCAGGACGCGCGGCGTTTCCTGGCGCAAGAGGCTGCCGGCGGAGCTTCGGACGGTGTACAAACGGCGGACACGCGTCCCTTTGCCGAGGTCGCGCGCAACTATGCCGAGACGTTCGTGGACGTGGATACAGACATTCCGCAATCAGGAGTCGAGAACGGCAATATCTACGCGTTGGTGATTGCCAACGAGCGCTACGACGAGACCGCGCCGGTGGCGCACGCCGCTAACGACGGAGCCGTCGTAAAGGCTTATCTCACAAAGGCTTTCGGTGTCCCCGAAGAAAATATCGTGACCGTAACCGACGGCACGGCGGTGCAGATGGACCGCGCCATTAAGCGACTGAAAACCAAGACGGAAGCTGCCGCCACCGTAGGGAAGAAATTCAGCGTCATAGCCTATTATTCGGGCCACGGGATGCCCTCGTCCGACACGCAGGACTCCTATCTGCTGCCCACCGACGTGGCGCCTATGGAACCGCGTCCATACTCCATCTCGCTCAACGATCTGTACCGCCGACTCGGCGACCTGAAAGCTGAATATGTGGCGGTGTTCCTCGACGCCTGTTTCACGGGAAATAGCCGCTCTGACGAAGCGCTCGATGCCGGGATGAAGGGGATAATGTTTGAGCCGAAAGCGGGCACTCCTCACGGAAATATGGTGGTATTCTCCGCCTGTGAGGGTAATCAGACGGCCTACGCGTATGACAAAGGGCGTCACGGAATCTTCACCTACTGGCTGCTGCGCACGCTGAAAGAGACCCGAGGACAAGTCTCCCTCGGCGAGCTCTACGAACGCCTGACGCGCTACGTACCCTTCACCGCAACCTCGCTCGACAAGACACAGACGCCTTGCGCAACCTCCTCGCCCAACTTCTCCTGGCGCAGCATCCGTCTCAGATAACCGGCTAAAAGCTGTGCCGTAAGTGCATGGACATCATGGTGGGGACGACGCTCCGGCGCTAAAAAGCCAAGGCGCCGATTATAGTGAAGCCCGGCGCCTGTGTGGGGGCGGCCGGGCTTCGGGGATTGCTCAGATTCTCAATTTGCTCCTTAAACGTGCTTACTTATTTATGAGCTTTCCGATTTTTACTCTAATGTAGACCTTATGCTTATTGCATTTCTTGCAAGTTTATAAATCTTATATGAACCATAAGACTTATACTTATGTGTAGATTTGGCAGGTTTATAAAAGCATATGGCGTCACTTCCCGGCCGTGAGGTCGGCGGGAAGGCGGTTCATGGCCCCCTGGCAGGTGCAGACGTAAGCCGAGGTGCGAACGGCCAGCGAGTGTGCTTCCGTTACCGAGATTCCCTTGATGATGCCCGCTATGAAGGCAGCCGTGAACGAGTCGCCGGCCCCTACCGTGTCGGCTACATCCACCTTCGGCGTAGGCTGGAACGAAACGTTGCCCGGCGTGAAAACGTAGCTGCCGTTGATGCCGCATGTCAGGATGAGCATCTTCAGGTTGTACTTGCCCAGGAGTATCCAGCATTTGTCCTGGAGGTCAATACCGGGATAGCCGAACATACGGCTTACAGTGACGAGTTCTTCGTCGTTGATTTTCAGTATGTTGCAGCGCTTCATGGAGTTACAGAGAATCTCCGGCGTGTAGAAGCTCTGGCGCAGGTTTACGTCGAAGACCACGAGCGTGCCGTCGTCCTTGGGCATATCGTCAAGGAAGGCGTTGACGGTTTCGCGCGACACGATGTTGCGCTGTGCCAGCGAGCCGAAGCATACGGCACGCGTGCGGCGCGCCACGTCGCGAAGCTCTTCGGTGTAGGGGATATTGTCCCACGCCACGTTCTCCTTGATGTCGTACTGCGGCACTCCGGCGGCATCGATTTCCACGTTCACCACTCCGGTGGGGTAAGGCACTTCGGCGATGAGCAGGTTGAGTTCCTTCTCGGTGAAGTTTTCTATGATTTCGTGTCCCAGGGGATCGTCGCCCACGGCGCTGACTACGCACGAGGGGAGTCCGAACTGCGATACGTTATAAGCGAAGTTTGCGGGCGCGCCGCCTATTTTCTTTCCTTCCGGGAGGACGTCCCACAGGGCTTCGCCCATCCCTACTATCATTCCGTTTTTCATTTTCGGTCAGCTTTTATTTTGAGGGTATAATATACGAGGTAAATCACTCCCACGGCCATTACTGCCACGGCGCCGTTCTGCCCCACGGCATCGGCGGCGTATCCCATGGCGAGCGGGAAGACGGTTCCTCCGAAGAGGCCCATGATCATGAGGCCGGAGACTTCATTGCGCTCCTTGGGAGTGGCGAGCAGCGCCTGCGAGAAGATGATGGAAAAGACGTTGGAGTTGCCGAGGCCTACGAGAGCAAGGGCTATGTAGATTACGGTCATGGAGTGCGCGAAGAAGAGGAGGGTCATGGCGGCGGCCATGAAGAGTACGCTTATTCCGAAGAACTTCCTGTCGGAGACGAAGCGCAGGAGGAAAGCGCCGAGGAAGCATCCGGCGGTACGGAAGATGAAGTAGACGCTCGTTGCGAAGGCGGCCTCTTCGAGCGGCAGCGCAAGTCGCTCTATGATAATCTTGGGAGCCACGGTGTTGGTGCCCACGTCGATGCCTACATGGCACATGATGCCAAGGAAGCAGAGCAGGATGAAGGGGCGCCCCAGGAGTTTGACACACTCCTTCACTCCCGATGCCTTGTCAGGCTTCTCCTCGCGGATGGGCGTGGCGCCGAGGGCGGCTATCGAGAGCAGGCAGACGGCGGCGTAGATTACGAAGAGCACCCGCCAGCCCAGCCCGAAGGTGGGGAGCAGGGTGGTGGCGCCCCAGGTGCAGAGTATCGGCGCCAGGAACGAGGCTATGGCTTTCACGAACTGTCCGAAGGTGAGCGTCGAAGCCAGTTTGTCGCCGGAAATAAGGTTGGTTACCAGGGGATTGAGCGAAGTCTGCATCACGGCGTTGCCGATGCCGAGCGCCGAGAAGGCTATGAGCATTACGGCATAGCCCTCGCCGAAGATAGGTATCACGAGCGAGACCGCGGTGATGATGAGAGAGAGCAGAACGGTGCGCTTACGCCCTATGCGGTTCATGAGCATCCCGGTGGGAACGGAGAAGATGAGGAACCAGAAGAATACGAGCGAGGGGAATATGTTGGCCTGCGAGTCGGAAAGCGAAAGGTCTTTCTGGACATAGTTCGAGGCCGTCCCCACGAGGTCTACGAACCCCATCGCGAAGAAGCAAAGCATAACCGGGAGCATCTGCAGGAGGAAACTCTGGCGGTCCCGTGTGGCTGTCTGTACGGTTTTCATGAGTCAGTGGAGTGGAAGATGGTTATTATTTCAGGGAGAAAATTTTAAGGTCCTTGAGGGCGGCTTTACCCTTCGGCGCGCTGACGTTAAGCGTGGTGTAGGGTTGCTCGGGGAATACGAGGTTGGTCATCACTGCGCGGCCGCCGTCGGCGAAGAGCTCGATGCTTGAACGGTCCACGAAGATGCGGAGCGAGAGTCTGCCGCTCTTCTCGAATGTGGGCGCCAGGGTCACGGCGGGGAAGTTGTCGCTGAAATCCGTCACGCCGCTGCGCGTGCGGTCCATGCTTACGGTATGCTCTTTCGGGTCGTAGACCATGGTCACCTTGTTGCCGGCGGCGTTCGAGAGTGTCAGTTCCACGGGATTGCCGTTGGAGCCGTCGAGTTCGGCGAGGATTTCGCAGACGCCGCTGTTCTCCGTGGGCAAGCGGAAGGTCTTGCCCTTCTTGGAAAGGGAAGATTTGCCGCACTTGGCCACCGTCTTGCCGCGGAGCGATAGGAGTTCGGGCGACGGCTCGGAGGCGAGCAGGATGTCGCCGTCGGCGCCGGTGAAGAGCTTAAGTTCGCGCGGCAGGGTATTGGCGCTGCGGTATTGCATTGTCGGGACGTCGGCGGCATACTGCCAGTTGCTCATCCAGCCAAGGGCGGTGCGGCGGTTGTCCGGAGCGTCGCTGAAGGTGACGGTGGCGTAGTTGTCCTTGCCGTAGTCGAGCCATTTGGTGGGGACATTTCCCTTGGCGTCCTTGTCGGCCGTGAAGGTGTGGCCGTCCCAGTCGCCGATGAAGTACTGCGCCGCGCTGCCGCCGAAAGGTCCGCCGGGGTTGAGGTTGACGAGCAATACCCATTTCTGATTGTCCCGATTGCCGTCCACCGGGAGTTTGAAGAGGTCGGGACATTCCCAGACGCCATCCTGTGCGCCGAGCCCCTTTCCGAAGCTCGAAGCCAGTGTCCAGGTCTTGAGGTCGGGCGAGGTAAAGAATAGCATCTCGTGTTCCAGCGCGTGGGCCAGTACGAGGTTCCACTCCTGTGTCTCCGGGTTCCGGAACATATTGGGGTCGCGTGCCTCGCTGTCGAGGGTGATGACCGGGTTTGCCGGGAGTTTCTCGAATGTCATGCCGCCGTCGTTGCTGTGCGCCATGCTCTGTATCTGGTTGCGGTTAGCAGACGTGTAGAGCGCCACCACGGCGTCGCTGCCGAATCCGGCTGTGTTCTGCGGGTCGAGGGCGCAGCTTCCGCTGAAAATCATGCCGAAGCCGTCCGGCAGTATGGCGAGCGGTTGTTGCTCCCAGTGGATGAGGTCTTTGGATGTCGCGTGGCCCCATGTCATGTTCTGCCACTTCGACCCGTAGGGATTATATTGGTAATAGAGGTTCCAGACGCCGTCCTTGTAGAACATACCGTTGGGGTCGTTCATCCAGCCGTAGAGCGGCGTGTGGTGGAAGAGCGGGCGGTACTTGGTTTCCGTGTCGGCGGGATTGAACTCGTCGGCGGTTCGCATTTCGGTCCAGCAGATGTCGTCCTTTGCTTCGCGCACCGAGCCGCGCCCCTGCGGCGTGAGGATGTCGAGCACCACGTCCTTCCCTTTATATGAGGAGAGGTCGAGGGGCACGGTATAGTCGGTCTTGGCGGTGGCGAGGCGCACGTTGATGGTGCGGTCGGCCTTGCCGTCCACTATAATGTCAATGCGTGCGTCGGGGTTCGATTCCTGGACGGGGAGCAGGACGAGGCGCGCATCTTTCTCTACGCGCACGAGGGTATTGTCCGGGCTGAGGTGCATTATTTCCACGCCGTCGCCGGCAAGAGCCGCCGCAGGAAGGAGTGTCAACGCGGCAGCCGCGAATAGGTTTCTGAAGTCTGTATGGTCAATTTTCATAAGTCGGATTTGTCAGGGCCGAGGGGGTCATTCCTTTCGGCACTGCAAATATAGGTACTATTATTCTATATAGGTTGCAATTTTGGTGCATTGGGCATAAAATTTGGGGCATTGCTCAAAAAATTATAGTGTAATCACGTATTGTTCAAGAAAATAATAGTAAATTTGCGGTGACGCTAACCTAACCCGTCCATACAGATATGAAGAACTCTTTCGCGATAATAATGACGGTGCTCGTGGCGGTGACGCTCGCGCTGACGGGCTGCCACCGCCAGAAGACTTTCAAGATAGGTGTCTCGCAATGCAGCATCGACGACTGGCGCCGGAAACAGAACGAAGAGATAGAACGCGAGGCCATGTTCCACGAGAACGCCTCCATAGAGATACGCTCGGCCGGCGACAGCAACGCAAAGCAGATAGCCGACATAGACTACTTCGTGAAGAAGGGCTTCGACATTATAATAGTGTCGCCCAACGAGGCGGAAGCCCTGACGCCCGCTATTAAAAAGGTGTACGAGAGCGGCACTCCGGTGATTATCTTCGACCGTAACATAAACGGCAAGAGCTATACGGCACGCATCGGGGTGGACGACGAGAACCTGGGACGTTCGGCCGCGCGCTATGCCCGCAATCTGGCGGGCGCCTCGGCCAATGTGCTGGAGATATACGGGCGCCCCGGCTCCACTCCGGCCGACGGCCGCCACAAAGGGTTTGTCGAAGAGTTTACCGCCACCGGAGGGAACGTGCTCGCCACCGCCGCCGGAAACTGGAACCAGGACGAGGCCGAGGTGCTGGCCGACTCGCTGCTGCGCCTTTACCCCAAGGTTGACCTTATTTATGCCCACAACGACCGTATGGCCATCGGCGCCTCGGAAGTGGCACGGCGCCTCGGTCGCGACAGTATAAAGATTATAGGCATAGACGCAGCCCCCGAAATCGGGATAAAGGCCGTGGCCGACGGTACCATCGACGCTACGTTCCTATATCCCACCGAAGGGCACCGCATTATCCGTACGGCCCTTGCCATCCTCGAAGGGAAACCTTACAAACGCGAGGTGGTGTTACCTACGGCCTCCGCCGTTGACAAGACCAATGCCGACATCCTCCTGCTCCAGAACGAAGCCCTCAAGGAGGAAACCGGTAAGATGCGCATCCTCAAACACAGTATCGACGAGTATTGGGAGAAACATTCCTCGCAGACCATGCTCCTCTATGCCGGCATCGTGATTATAGTGCTACTCTTCGGCGTCGTGTTCCTGACGCTCAGGGCCTTCTGGCAGCGCAAGAAACACCAGAGTGTCCTTGAAGAGCAGAACCGTATGCTGGAACGGCAGCGCGACGAGCAGGCCGCCCTCAACGAGCGCCTCGAAGCCGCGACGCGCTCGAAGCTCATTTTCTTTACCAACGTCTCGCACGACCTGCGCACCCCGCTGACGCTCATCGCAGAACCGGTGAAGCAACTGGCCGACGCCCCGAACCTCACGGAGCCGCAACGCTCGCTGCTGCGCATAGCCGCCAAGAATATCCTGCGCCTGCAACGCCTTATCAACCAGATACTTGATTTCCGCAAAATGGAGAACGGCAAGCTCGACATGCGTCTTACGGAAGCCCGCCTCGGAGCCTTGATAGCCGACTGGGGGGAAGGGTTCGCCGGCCTTGCCGCCCGGCGCGACATAAAGCTGACCGTCCGCACCGATGTGGCCGAAGACTTCTCTATGGCCGCCGATGTGGAGAAGATAGAGCGCGTATTCTTCAATATCCTTTCCAACGCCTTCAAGTATACCCCCGACAACGGGAGCATTACCGTAACCTGCACCGCGCGCGGCGCCGCGTTTTCATTCACCGTGGAGGATACCGGCCGCGGAATCCCCGCCGACGAGCAGAAGAGAATCTTCGACCGCTTCTACCAGGTGGACAAGGTGCGTCCCACCGGCTCCGGAATCGGGCTGTCCCTTTCCAAAGCCTTCGTGGAGCTGCACGGCGGCTCCATCTGCGTGGAGAGCGAGATGGGGAAAGGTACGCGCTTTACCGTCACCCTGCCCGTGAAACACGTTGAGGAGAAGGCCGACGAGAACTATTCCTTGTCGCCCGACGTGATGCGTGACCTCGGTGTGGCCGACGACCCCGACGACGCCGTGTTCGATGCCGCGAAGCCCGTCCTGCTCGTCATTGACGATAATGAAGATATACTGCAACTCGTAGGCACTCTGCTCAGCGGGGACTACAACATAGTGACGGCCCGCAACGGTGCAGAAGGGTTGAAGAAAGGCACCAAGTATGTGCCCGATCTGATAATCTGCGATGTGATGATGCCCGGGATAGACGGCCTGGAATGTTGCCGCCGCCTGAAGGCCGAGATGTCCACCTCGCATATCCCGGTGCTGCTGCTGACGGCCTGCTCGCTCGACGAGCAACGCGCCGAAGGGTATGAAAGCGGTGCCGACGGCTACCTCTCCAAACCGTTCGACACGGCGGTGCTCCGCGCCCGGTGCCGCTCTCTGATAGAGAACCGAAAGAGGATTATGGACTCCGCGCCGACGAAGCCGGCCCAACGTGCCGCCGCGCCGCAACCCGGCCGCAAGACCCCCGGAAAGATAGACAGCGAATTCTATGACCGTTTCTGCAAGATAGTTGAAGCCGAAATGGGGAATCCCGACCTCAACGTGGACGCCCTGGCCGGGCGTCTCGGCCTGGGCCGCTCGCAGTTCTACCGCAAGATAAAGGCACTGACCAACTATTCCCCAGTGGAGCTTGTGCGCAAGATGCGCCTGAAAGCTGCCCGCGACCTGCTGACTGCCACCGAACGCTCCGTAAGCGAGATAGCCTACGGTGTGGGTTTCTCCTCGCCGGCCTACTTCAGCCGTTGCTTCAAGGAAGCCTACGGCGAATCCCCCTCCGAGCTGCGCGACCGCCTGTCCCCCCGCTGAGGACGCTCTTTCTCCCCGCTGCGCCACGGAAAAATGGCGCTTTTGATTGCAATTTTGTAGTGGTGCAACATTTTTTAAAGGTGATGCACCATTTCTGTAAGCCTCTGATTACGCGCGTATCTAAATTTGCGGAGAAAAAATGATCTAAACACTATAAACCATGAAGCGACCGCTAACCACAATCCTATTGCTCCTAATGATAGCAATAGCCGGCCATGCACAGGACATCACGGTGCATGGCACAGTTGTTTCGGCAACAGATTCGGAGCCCCTGATAGGAGCTACCGTAATGTCGGCGGCTAATCCCTCTACCGGGACAAGCACCGATATGGACGGTAATTTCACCCTAACTGTTCCACAGGGCTCCCAGTTAAAAGTTTCTTACATCGGCTTCCTGCCGCAGACCCTCACCGCCGAGCCGCAGATGCGCATCGTCCTGAAGGAAGACCAGCAGCTCCTCGACGAGGTGGTAGTGGTGGGTTACACCACACAGCGTAAGGCCGACCTTACCGGCGCCGTGGCCGTCATGGACATGGACGAGCCGCTGAGCGAGAACTCCGGTAATATCATGAACTCGATGGCCGGCAAGCTCCCCGGCGTCAACGTGATTCCCGACGCCGCCCCGGGCGGTACCGGTTCCATCCGCGTGCGCGGTATGTCCACCGCCAACTCGAGCAACGACCCCCTCTATATTATCGACGGAGTGCCCACCGATAATATAAACTGCATCAACCCCTCCGACATAGCGACAATGCAGGTGCTCAAGGATGCCGCCTCGGCCTCCATCTACGGTTCACGCGCCGCCAACGGTGTCGTTATCATTACCACAAAGCAAGGCAAGGGCGACCGCCTCGCCATAAACGTGAACTACGCCCTGAGCGCACAGACCATTGCCAAGCGGTATGATATGCTGGACGCCAACCAGTGGGGCGAGGCATATTGGGCCGCTTGCCGCAATGCCGGTATCGCTCCCTCGCACGTACTTTACGGCAACGGCGAGACACCGGTACTCCAGCAGTTCGTGAACGGGAACCCCAATTATCCCACTACAAACACCGACTGGCAGGACGAAGTGTACCGCACAGCCTGGACCAACAACCTGACCGCCTCCATCTCCAACAGCGGCGAAAAAGGCTCCGTGCTCTTCTCCCTTAACTATATCAACCAGAACGGTAACATCAAGGAGACATTTTACCGCCGTTACAGCGCGCGCGTGAACTCCAACTTCGACTTCAATAAATACATCAGCGTGGGAGAAAATCTCCTGGTGTCGAACTGGAGCAACCGCGGCGTTGACGTAGCCGGCGACCGCGGTATCCCCTTCACCGCAATGAGCCAGCATCCCGCCCTCCCCGTAAAAGGACTGGACGGAACATGGACACGTCCCCTGGCCCTCATCGCCTCCGACCTCGCAAACCCCGTGCAGCTCATCTATAACAGCCGCGACAACGACTACTCCTCGTGGAGAATCCTCGGCAACGCCTACCTCGCCGTGAAACCCGTAGACGGCCTTACCATCAAGACCAACCTCGGCATCGAGCACAGCCAGTACTTCAACGTAGTCCTCGGCCGCGCCACCAACCCCGGCGACGTAAACAGCGTATCGTCGGTTTACGGACAGGGTGACACCTGGACATGGACCAACACCGCCAACTACGTAAAGACCTTCGCCGAAAAGCACAACCTCGGCGTGCTGATCGGTACCGAAGCCATCGGTTACACCTTCCGCGACCTCAGCGGCTCGCGCCAGGGATACGCCTTCGAGGACGCCGACTACATGCAGGTTGGCTCCGGTACGGGCAACCAGTATTCCGGCGGCGGCAAGAGCCAGTGGGCCGTATTCTCCCTCTTCGGGAAGGTGGACTATAACTTCGCCGACCGCTATCTGGCTTCGTTCACCATCCGCCGCGATGAAAACTCCCGCTTCGCCAAAGGCCACCGCGCCGGTGTCTTCCCCGCTTTCTCGCTGGCATGGCGTCCCACGAAGGAGGAGTTCTTCCCGCAGAACGAAATCCTCACCGACTTCAAGATACGCTATTCATGGGGCCAGAACGGTAATGCCAATATCCCGGCGCTATACCCCGCATACTCTACCTATATCTTCAATACCGGCAACGGCGCCTACGACATCAACGGCACTAACTCCTCGACCGTCTCCGGCATTACGCTGGCAAGCACCGGCAACCCCGACCTGAAGTGGGAAACCACCATCCAGAACAACATCGGTTTCGACGCACAGTTCCTCGGGGGCGCCCTCAACCTGACGGCAGACTACTATATCAAGAAAACCAAGGACATGCTCACCATCCCGCCGGCACTCGACGTGGCAGGCGCCAACGCCGCCGTATGGCTCAATACCGGCGACATGACCAACCACGGTTGGGAAATCTCCCTGGGATACATCTCCCCGCAGTACGGCGACTTCTCATGGAACGGAACGTTCAATATCTCTCAGTATAAGAACAAACTCGTGACCCTGAACTCGCGCCAGGCATTCATCGGCGGCGACTCGCGCCTGATTCCCGGCGAGCCTATGGGCGTCTACTACGGCTACGTCTGCGACGGCATCTTCCAGAACGAGACAGAAGTGGCCAACCACGCCACACAGCAGGGCGCCGCTCCCGGACGCCTCATCTACCGCGACCTTGACGGCAACGGCGTAATCAACGACGACGACCGCTGCATCATAGGCGACCCCAACCCCGACGTTTCCCTCGGTCTGAACCTCACGTTCAAATACCGCCGCCTGACCCTCGACATGTTCTTCGCCGGCGACTTCGGTTTCGACATCCAGAACCACATGAAACGCCAGCTCTACTCCATGGCCTACAGCAACCTCTCGACCAACCGCTCGGCCGACATCCTGAACGCCTGGACACCGACAAACACCGGCAGCGACATCCCCGCACTCTCGCTGACCGACGATAACAACGAGGCCCGCTTCTCCACCTACTACGTAGAGGACGGCTCCTACATGAAGATGAAATACCTCAAGCTCTCCTACTCCTTCCCCGAACATCTGCTGGGCCACGCCGGCATCCGCGGACTCGACATCTTCGGACAGGTGGAGAACGTCTTCTGCATTACAAAATACAAAGGGCTCGACCCTGAAATCCTCCCCTCGGGCTACGGCGCACACGTAGACAACGGCGCTTATCCGCGTCCCCGCACTTTCACTTTCGGTGTAAACCTTCAATTCTAAAAAAGCATCCTGAAACATGAAAACATATAAAAGCATAATAAAGAGCCTGCTCCTGAGCGCCGCGCTCGGAGCCGTGGCGGTGCCCCTCGCTTCCTGCGACGATATGCTCGACACCAAGCCCCAGGGTTCCTTCACCGACGAGCAGATAGGCGACGAGGAGGCCGTGGACATGATGACCTCCGCCTACGCTTCGCTCCTCTGCCACTTCTTCGGCAACAACGAGTCCTTTGCCGGCCCCATCAACAACTGGGTCTTCGACGTGCGCTCCGACGACGCCCTGAAAGGTGGCGACGGCGTCACCATGGAGAGCTACATGCACCAGCTCGAGGTCGGAAACGTGCAGAGCGACAACGACGTGGCCAACTTCAAGTGGCGCAACAACTTCTATTCCATCTCGCGCTGCAACACCGCCATCCGCGCCATCCGCAACTCTTCGGCCATCTCGGAGGAAAACAAACCCTCATTCATAGCCGAAATGAAGACGCTCCGCGCATACTTCTACTTCGATATGTACCGCATCTTCCAGAAGTTCCCCTACTTCGACGAAAATGTGGTTGACCCCAGCGCCTGCCGCGCCGACCAGTACACCCGCGACCAGATTATAGAGTTCATCAAGGAAGACCTGCGCGACTCATACGATAAACTCCCCGCCAAACAGAAGCAGGTGGGCCGCTTCAACCGCTACGTGGCCGCCGCCATCCTGGCACGCGTGGACCTCTTCACCTCCTCCTGGGCCGAGGCCGAGCAGTATGCCGACTACGTCATCAAGTCCGGACAGTACTCCCTCTACCCCAACTTCCTGGACATGTCCAAGCCGGAGTATAACAACCAGTACGAGGCCGTGCTCTCCATACAGTTCTCTTCAGCCAACTCCCCGGAGCAGTATAACTTCAACAACTGCCTCAACTGCACATGGAGCGAGGGCAACCTCTACGGCAACGGCGACGACTTCTACCTGGCCTCGCAGAACCTCGTGAACGCCTTCCGCACCGACGAGAACGGACTTCCCTTCCTGGACGGCAGCTTCAACGACGAGAACATCGACGGCGCCGACTATGCCGGCAACGTGGACCCGCGTCTCGACTTCACCCTCGGCCGCATCGGTATGCCCTGGCGCGGCCACATGTACAACGAGCACTGGTGCCGCAACCTGGAGCTCTACGGCCAGTATTCGGGCAAGAAACCCTACACCGCCCCCGAATCCCCGTATTGCCAGCCGGGCATCGTGCCCTGGGGTGCATCATCGCTTAACTGGAGCCTTATCCGCTACGCCGACGTGATGCTCATGAAGGCCGAAGCCCTCATAGAACAAAACAAGAACCTCGACGAGGCACGCGAACTCATCAACCAGATACGCCGCCGCGCAAACAACTCCATCGACCCCTCTTACACTCCGGTGGACTGCAACCCTAACCTGGCCAACTACCTGGTGCGCGAATACCCGGCAGCCGGCTGGAACCAGGAATATGCCCGCCGCGCAGTGCGCATGGAACGCCGCATAGAACTCGCCATGGAGGGACACCGCTGGTTCGACCTCGTGCGCTGGGGTATCGTGGTGCCAACCATGAACGCCTACTACAACTCCGAGGCCAAGGTGCATCCATACTACAACGGCGCCAACCTCACCGAGGATGAAGTCTATCTCCCCATCCCCATCAACCAGGTGGACAACGCCGGCGACCTTTACAAATAACCAACCTTAAACAAGCGAAAAAATGAAACGTATAACCACATATCTTCTTGCAGCCGTAGCGCTGCTGCTCTGCGGGGTGGCAAGCTCGTGCCGCGACTATGAACCGAAAGGTTATCCCGAAGTGCCGGAGCTGCAGAAAGCCTCCGACGTTACAGCCGGCGTGACCGGACGCACCGTGACGCTCAGCTGGACCCTCCCCGCCCGTGAGGGAATCACCGGAGTGCTCGTGAGCCGCGACGGCGGTACAGCCACCGAGTATCCCGCCGGTACCACTTCCTGCACCATGAAAGGGCAGCCCATGGACCGCGACCTCATCTACACCGTAAAGGTGAAGTATGACGACAAATATGTCTCCGAAGGCACTTCCGTAAGCGTGAAGGTGCCCTACGTGGCCTCCAAGATGGCTTATCTGCTCACCGCCGACAATTATGCAGACCTCCCCGACGACGACGAGCGTGCCGCCGCCGAGTGGTTCTCGAAACAGGAGAACGCACAGTTCATCCACATCTCCGACATCGCGGCACTCGACCCCGACATCGTTTCCGTAATCTGGATAGAGATAGACCGCGAAGGACAGGCCCCCGGCTGGGAGAACCTCCCCGGCGGACTCGCCGACGACGCCACGATAGCCGCCCTGCGCGACTATTCGGCCAACGGCGGTTCCATCTATCTCTCCAACATGGCCACTCAGCTCACGGTACCTCTCGGAATGGTGCCCGAAAACATGGGCCCGACCATCTTCGGCAACGGCCCGGGCGGCGAGGGTACAGACGTATGGGTGCTCAACCCCTTCCTCGGCGTGGACTTCAAGGACGGCGGCGACCAGGGCTATTACGACCGCTCGGCTCACGCCATCTATAAAGGCCTCACCCTCGAAGACCCCAACAACTACGGATACCTCACCCTCCCGCTCATAGGCCCGGGACACCGCGAGGACCACAACTGCATGTGGGACTGCAACATCTACGGCAAAGGCTCCATGCGCGACGTGATAAGCTACTTCGAGGCTACCACCAACTCGCTCGTGCTCGCCACCTGGGGACACGTCCGCGACCACTGCGTGGCCGGTATCGTGGAGTTCTATGCCAACGACACGCACGGACGCTGCCTGGCCAACGGCCTCGCCGCCTACGAATGGAACCAGAACTCCGGTCCCAACCCCTACCAGCACAATGTGGAGCAACTCACTCTCAACATCCTGACATACCTACAGTAAGAATTTTTTAGTCTGACAGAGAAGCTCCGCATCTACAATCCTCCCGGGGCGAACGGCTCCGGGATGATTATAACTTAAAAACCCCTTTTTCAAACAATCTCGACAATGAAAAAACTTTTAATTTCCTCCGCAATCGCAACCATGGCCCTCGCATCTTCTCCCAGTGCAAGTGCAAAAGGCCAAGCAATAATGATAGCTTATCCCGATGTGGAAAGCATCGACAACTTCCAGGAATATGCCGCCGCCAAGTGGTTTACCGACAATTACACCGATGGCGTAGTGATAGCACCGGGCGAAACCTCGAAAATCAATAATGCCGAGACAGGCGTCATCTGGATTCACATCGACCGCGTGGATGCCGGCAAGGGAAACCTCCCCGCTGCTTTCACCGACGAAGCTACCCTCTCGGCCCTCCGCTCTTTCGTTGAAAACGGCGGTTGCCTCTATCTCTCGAAACAGGCTACCCAACTCCTTGCAAAGTTGGGACGCACCGACATCGACGTCAATATCTACGGCGACGGGAACGGCGGGGAAGGTTTCGACAACTGGAATGTGAACGCATACCTCGGCTATTGGCAGGAGAACCCCGACAACCAGGGCGATAAATTCCCCGAACAAATCTACGACCACACCGGCCATGCCATCTATAAGGACGTGACAACCAACGAGGACTTCGCATGGCCCACCTTCCCGATGCTGGGCACCGGCGACCCGACAACCGGCCTCTGGCGCGAAGACCACAACTGCATGTGGGACCTCAACGCCTATACCTACACCGCCGAGGGCGCCAACACGGTCGAGAAATTCGAGAACCAGTACAACGCTTCCGTCATCGGCACATGGGGCCACGTCCAGGATTACGCCGTGGCCGGTATCGTGGAGTTCTTCCCCGCCACGGTTGCCGAAACAGCAGCGGAAGCCGACCAGGCTCAACCCGGCACTATCATCGCCAACGGCCTCGCCGCCTGCGAATGGTCGCCCCGTACCGGTGTCAACGCTTACGACGACAACCTCAGGAAGCTGACCTCCAATACCCTTGACTATCTCAATAACAAACGGGGCCAGAACACCCTCGTGGACATGAACGTGGACAACTCGCAGCTTCCCGTGCGCCTCTTCACCCTCGACGGCACGGAAGTTGACGGCTCCAATCTCGTCCCCGGCATCTATATATCGCGCCAGGGCGACAAGACCCGCAAGTTCATCGTTAAATAACACACACTATATATAACCGTTAAGTTAGACTGCGGGGGGCATTACGTTAAACCGTTTTGCTCCCCGTAACGTCAATTTAAAAAAAGAAAAATACTTATGCTCGGCAGATTTTTAACAATTGGCGCCGCGCTGGCGGCAACCGCCGGCTTTACGGCCGACGCCGACCTGGTGGCTTCCTTCCCGATGGATGTGCGCAGCGGCCAGATTCAGGAGAGCGTCTCGGGCGAGCGCTTCGCCGTGGAGGGTCACTTCACGCCGGAGAACGTCCCCGGCGCCGTGGGCAACGCCCTCCGCTTCGACGGATACACCTCGCTCGTAAACGCACGCCTCGGCAATATCATCCCCAAAGGCACCAAGACCATGACCGTGGAGCTATGGGCCGCCGTGCCCCAATATCCCGTCATAGAGATAGACACGGACACTAAGCTGAAAACGCCCATCGTCTCATGCCTCGACGAAGAGAAGAAGTGCGGTTTCGGCTTCTTCATCGGCTACGACGGCAAGTGGCAGTTCCGTACCTACGTGGGCGGCTGGCCGGTGGATGTCAATATCGATACGCCGCTGCCCCCGAACCGGTGGAACCACATAGCCGCGGTGGTGGACTGCAACAACCGCCAGCTTACGGTCTATAACAACGGCCAAGCCGTGGGGCAGGCGCGGTGCAACGGCGAGCTGGAATACACCGGCGGCAATTTCATCATGGGGCACTCCCCCTCCGACATCTTCGCCGGTCCCTTCCGCCTCACCGCCTATAACGGCCTCATCGACGACATCAATATCTGGACCGACGCCAAGACGCCGGAAGAACTCTCCGCCGCGGCCGAAAATCCCGCGAACCTCGACATCCCGGCTTCGCGCTTCGCCGACCAAGTGCTCCGTCCCCGTTTCCACGGTATGCCCGCCGCCGGGTGGACCAACGAGTGCCACGGCATGACCTACAGCAACGGCCGCTATCACCTCTTCTTCCAGAAGAACGGCGACGGTCCCTATATGGCGCGCCTCCACTGGGGACATATCTCCTCTGAAAACCTATACGACTGGCGCGAGGAACCGATAGCCATCGCCCCGGGGGCTCCCTACGATACAAAAGGGTGCTGGAGCGGATGCGTCTTCACCGACCCTGCGATTACCGGTGGCAAACCTGCCATCATCTATACCGGCGTAGACTACGGCCGCGCTACCATCGACGGCGCGTCGCCCCTCGACGACAACCTCATCGCCTGGCAGAAGTGGAGCGACAACCCGATTATCAACGGGCGCCCGCAAGGCCTCTCCGACGATTTCCGCGACCCCTATTTCTTCCGTAACGGCGATAACGCCTATATCATAGTGGGCACGTCGAAGAACGGTATCGGCGCCACTACCCTGCACCGCTACACCGGCTCGGGATGGACCAACGACGGCGACATCTTCTATCAGGGCTCGTCGGCTCCCCTCGACGGTACTTTCTGGGAAATGCCTAACATCACCGATATGGGAGGCGGGCAGTGGCTCTTCACCGCGACCCCGCTCGGACTGAACGGCGGCGTAAAATCCATCTACCGCGTGGGCACCATCGGCAGCGACGGAAAGTTCATCCCCTCGTCGGCAAATTTCCGTAACATCGAGCTTACCGCCCGCGAAGGCTTCGGGCTGCTCTCCCCTACCATTTACCGCCATGACGGAAAGACGATAGCCCTCGGCATCGTCCCCGACAAACTTTCTTCCGAGAACAACTGGAACCTCGGCTGGGCACACTGCTACTCGCTGCCGCGCGAATGGTCGCTCTCCGACAGCGGCGAACTCGTGCAGCGTCCTTTCTCCGGCCTCACCGGCCTGCGCGGCACCAAAACGTTCTCTACAACCGACTACACTCTGAGCGGCGCACTCGACCTTGCCCCTGTCAGCGGCCGCGAAGTGGAGATAGACGCTACCTTCACCATCGGCAACAAGCCCTTCGGCTTCGAGATTTTCAAGAACGCATCCGCCTCGGCTACCGTCACTTACAATCCTACGGCAAGCTCGCTTACGTTCGACTTCTCGCGTCTGAACCGCCTCATCAACGACGGCGGCGTCTATGACGGCGTCTACACCTGCGCCATGCCCGAGTTCCTGCGCCGCGGCACCGACCTGCACATCAACCTCTTCATAGACCACTCGATAATCGACGTCTTTATCAACGACCGCTGGGCCACCTCAATACGCGTATTCCCGACCGACGCCGACGCCACGGGCGTTTCCGCCTTCTGCAACGGCGGCGACGTCACCGTCAAGAGCCTGAACGCCTGGGTCTTGTCCCCCGGCGGCAATAGCGGCATAGAGGAAGCGGATGCCCTTCCCGCCGGAAACGCTCCGGTAAACGTCTACACGATGCAAGGCCTATGTCTGCGCCAAGCCGTAGACACGCAGACGGCCACCGAAGGCCTCCCCTCCGGCCTATACATAGTAGGCACCCGCAAAGTAACCGTCAAGTAACCACAACTCCCTCCCACTTCCCCGGACAGCCCTCCCGGCTGTCCGGGATTTTCTTTAGGTATGGAATATGGCCTAAAAGGCAACTCCGTTTCGCCCGTATTTGCTTTGCGGCAGACTTTTGTAAACGTGTGCGAAGCTTGCCTCGCAACAGAGTCCTGGACCATAGGCGATCGTTTCGCTTACAGAAGCCTGAAGCAGCGACTCGGCAGCGCTTGCGCGGATTTTTTTGCTTTTCCTTTTTTTATTTCGTGAGTTTTTGTAATTTTGCGGCTGTTAATTCCGCTTGTCATGGACAAATCTGAAATCTACTATAACTCCGAAAACGACGGGGAAAAGCCGAAAGACTGTGCCTCAAATCCGCAAAAGGAGGGACAAAAGCCCGTTGAGGGAGTTGCCAAAGCTCCGGAAGCCAAGGATGGCAAAGGAGCCAAAGAGGACGAAGCCGACGCCACGCAGCGGCGCCCGTTTACCTTCGACCGCGTGGTGCGCATCCTCTTCACCTGCGTAGTGCTGGTGGCGGTCTATTTCCTGCTCTCTACGCTGAAAGGCGTCCTCCTCCCCTTCCTGGTGGCATGCCTAATCGCCTATATGCTCGAACCTGTCGTCAAATGGAACATGCGGGTGCTCCACCTGCGGCGCCGTTTCCTGCCCGTGGTGCTGACACTGCTCGAAACCATCGTGGTCATCGGTGCTGCCGGTGCCATAGTAATCCCCTACATCGTGGACGAATCCACCGAAATGGCGGCTATGCTGAAAGCATACGCCAATGCGAAGATAAGCATCCCCTGGCTCTCCGAGAACGTGCACCGCGTCCTCCGGCAATATATCAATTTCGAATATCTCGCCTCGCTGATGAGCCGACAGGAATGGCTGTCCCTCATAAAGCAGACGCTCACATCCTCGTGGTCGTTCCTGAGTTCCGGGCTGGCTTTCGTCTTCGGACTGCTGAGCTGGCTGATCGTATTCCTCTACGTCATCTTCATAATGATTGACTACGAGCGACTTATGCTCAGTTTCCGCCAGCTCGTACCCCACGAGCACCGGCGCCGCGTGTTCCGCATCTTCGACGACATCAAGAACGCCATGAACCGTTATTTCCGCGGCCAGTTCATAATCGCGATGAGCGTCGGCGTGCTCTTCGCCATCGGTTTCTCGATAATAGGACTGCCTATGGGCATAGTGCTGGGACTCTTCATCGGGGTGCTAAACATGGTGCCGTACCTGCAACTCATCTCTCTTCCGATAACGGCCATCCTCTGCATAGTGGCGGCCGCATCCGGGACCGTCGATTTCTGGGTGATACTGGCTGAAAGCATGGCCGTTTACCTTATCGTACAGTCCATACAGGACCTCGTGCTGACACCCAAAATCATGGGTAACGCCATGGGCCTGAACCCGGCCATTATCCTCCTTTCACTCTCTATCTGGGGCAGCCTACTCGGCTTCCTCGGACTGATAATAGCCCTGCCGCTGACAACGCTCGTGCTGAGCTATTACGACCAGTACGTAATCCAGCGGCTCAAAAAGAAACGAGAACGCGAAATCCTCGAGAAACCACTCGAAGCCCCATAATAACAAATAGCTTACAGAGTAAAGGAAACCTCCTTGAAGGCGTAAGTGCGCTCCTCGAAACGGTCGGTGAGAAGATGCAGCATCCCGTCGGGGTCCACCGCAGTTATCATGGCACGGAACGCCGCGCCGGTTGCCGTGTCGCGGAAAGGATGGAACTGTGCGTCCCCGCGCCAAAGACGGGTCATATATTCGGAGTGCAGCCCTTCCCCATCAACCTCTTGCAGCCGCTCTTCAAGACGTCGGCAAAGCGATGCAAGCACGGCCTCCAGGTCATGCTCCCGGCCTGAGGATTGCTGCATGGAAACGGGATTCGGCGCATCGCTGAGAAACTCCCGCTGGTTTACGTTTAGCCCTATTCCCGCCACGGTGGATTCTATGTTGCGCCCCGCCACGGAATGCTCTATCAGTATACCGCAGATTTTCCGGTCGCCCACATATATATCATTGGGCCACTTCACTTTAGCCTCTATCCCGAACTCCTCCAAAGTATCGGCGACGGCGAGCGATACCGCCTCGCTGACAGCAAACTGTCGCCGCGCCGCGAATCCCTCCGGTTTCCAAAGCATCGAGACGGTGAGGTTTTTCCCCGGCTGTGATTCCCACGTGTTGCCCCGCTGTCCCCGGCCTGCCGTCTGTTCCCTGGCAGTCACCAAAGTAAGCGAAGGAAACTCCCCGGCGTGCTCCCGCAAAAAGCTGTTAGTGCTTCCGCAGCTTCCGAGTCTGATAATTTCCATAGTTTCAGAAAGTTATGCGGCGCGAGCCGTCGGAGAGGATTTCTATGTTCACTTCGGCTGTTTCGTCGGGAAGAATCTCCTCCACACGTTGCGGCCATTCAAGCAGGCAGAGCGCGCCGGAATAGAGGTAATCCTCGGTGCCGATGTCGGCGGCTTCCGCTGCCGATTTCAGCCGGTAAAAATCGAAGTGGAACACCGGCCCGGAGTCCGTAAGATACTCGTTTATAAGGGAGAAGGAGGGAGACGCCACATCATCCTTCACACCGAGGATGCGACATATCTCGGCGATTAAAGTGGTCTTTCCTGCACCCATATCGCCATGGAAAGCGAAGACGGAACGCTCCGGATTTTCGCGAAACTGCCTGACGAACGCCTCCGCCACAGGACGGAGCCCTTCGGTATCGTGTACAATGAAACTATTCATAATCAGAGGGTTAATAGCGGCATGGGGTTACATTCCCAAAACCGCCACAAAATTAAAAAAAAATTCCCAACCGGCCTAACTGCCCGGCAAATAAAATGCACAACGGTTTTGCCGCTGCGCCCTTACATATATTTTGAAAGAATGAGGTCAATGTTTTCTGAAAATCCGGGCATCGACCGAAGCGCGGCCTGGACCGTGGGCCATCAGTAAGCCCGAAAATACCACAGCCGCAAGAGCCACTGTCAATGCCAGTGCCGGATTGGGCGACGTGGTGAAAGTGGTCAGGGAAAGGGCGGCGTCCACGAAGACGGTCAGCGCGCCGATGCGCGTGGCAATCCCCGGAGCGATGAGTATTATCGCCGCCGCAAGCACGAAGACGGGAAGCGTGGGCGTCAGGGTCTGAATCATCAAGAACGCCAATATGCAGACCGTCAGTCTCAATATGCACCCTACAATGCCGGGATAGCGGTGGGGATAAGGAGTGGTGCGCGGTTCGACAGAATCCATGGCGTGGGAGCCGGCGGCCACAGTTTCCACCGTCGCCTCGGTGACTTTCACTCCCGGGTGGTGCAACGCGCCGAGAGTCTTAATTCCGGGATTTATGGTTATGACATCTGCGTGGTTCATGGTTTCTATCTTATACTCAGTTGTTTATTAAACATCCGAAAAAGTAAATATGTTTAGATGTCAGTAAGACTTATTCACAAATGCGTATAATTTTAACACTTCCACGGTTGGTTGTAGAAAAAATCATGCCGCTAAATTTGGCAGTTCCGCGAAATTTGTCTACTTTCGCGGTATGGAACAGAAGCGAGGCAAACTATACTTCAAATACGGGACCATGGGCTCGGCCAAGACGGCCATGTTGCTCACCACGGCCTACAACTTCGAGGAACGCGGCATGGGATACGTCTGCTATAAGCCGATAGTCGACACCCGCGAGGCCCGGAGCGTCATCCGTTCGCGCATCGGGATAGAGCGCGCCTGCCGCTGGATTAAGCCCGAAACCGACATGTATGACGAAATCTCGCAACTCATGCACACCCACCCCAATCCTCCCGGTTGGGTGCTGGTAGACGAGGCCCAGTTCATGAGCGAAGCGCAGGTGGACCAACTGGCCCGTGTGGTCGACGACTTCGGCATAAACGTGCTCTGCTACGGACTTCGCACCGACTTCCGCACACACCTCTTCGACGGCAGCCGGCGCCTGTTCGAGATTGCCGACACCATCGACGAGATAAAATCCACATGCTCCTGCGGCCGCAAGACCATCGTCAATGCGCGCATCGACTCGCACGGCAACATAATCACCGAAGGACAGCAGGTGGAGATTGGCGGCAACGAACGCTACATGGCCGTGTGCCGCGTGTGCTGGCGCAGCAAGAAGATAGCCGGCCTCAAACGCGCAAGCCTACCCTTCGATGACCTCCCCAGTCTCGAATAAAACACTTCACACCAAAAATCATCCCTTCACCGAAAAAACTACTTACAACCATGAATAAACAGGAAACCAAAAAGATAATAGGCCTGATGAAACGTCAGGTGGTTCCGGCCGTCGGGTGTACCGAACCCGTGGCCGTGGCACTGTGCGCCGCCGGCGCCTGCCGTATGCTCCCCAACAAACCCGTCAAGGTGCAGGTGCGTGCCAGCGCCAATATAATTAAGAACGCGATGGGAGTGGGCATCCCCGGCACCGGCATGATAGGCCTCCCCATAGCCGTGGCGCTCGGCGCCCTCTTCGGCGACCCCGGCAAGGGACTCGAAGTGCTCTCCTGTGCCTGTTCCGAGAATGTGGCCGAAGCCAAGAAGTTCATCGACTCGGGCGCCATCGGGATTTCCCTCTATGAAAACGCTCCCGCCATCCTCCACATCGACGTCACCGCCACCGACGGTTTCTCCACCTCCCACGCCGTCATCTCAGGCTCGCATACCAACTTCACCGTGGCCGAGCTCGACGGCACCTCCCTCATCGGAGAACACCGGGAGGGACAGCACGCTCAAAAGTGCGACGACACGGCGGACGACCCCGCGCTCGACATGCGCACCGTCTTCGAGTTCGCAACGGAAACACCGGTGGACCAACTCCGCTTCATCCTCGAAGCCAAGCGTCTGAACACCGCCGCCGCACGCCTCGCCCTGGCCGGACAGTACGGCCACTCGCTCGGCTCCACGGTGCTGACGCAAGGCCCGTCGATGCTCGGCGACGGGCTGATGTGCCACGCCATAGCCTACACCTCTGCCGCCTGCGACGCCCGCATGGGTGGCGCTCCCGTGGCCGTGATGTCCAACTCCGGAAGCGGCAACCAGGGTATCACCGCCACGATGCCGGTGGTCGTTTATGCCGAAGAGACCGGTGCCGACGAGGAGCACACCATCCGCGCCCTCACCCTCTCGCACCTCACGAGCATCTATATCAAACAGAGCCTCGGATGCCTTTCGGCCCTTTGCGGCTGTGTGGTGGCCTCCACAGGAGCCAGCGCCGGGATAGTCTACCTGATGGGAGGCGGTTACCGCCAGATTTGCGCCGCCATAAAGAATATGGTGGCCAACCTCACCGGCATGATTTGCGACGGCGCCAAGCCCTCATGCTCCATGAAGATTTCCTCGGGAGTCTCTACTGCCATGCTGTCGGCTCTGCTGGCCATGAACGGCCGCGAAGTCACCCAGGCCGAGGGTATCGTGAGCGACGACGTGGACACCGCTATCCACAACCTCACGAGCATAGGCCGCGAGTCGATGCGCGAGACCGACCGCCTCATCCTCCACATCATGACGCACAAGTGCTGACGAGCCTGCGCCCCGTCAGCCGCACCGTGCGGGGGCCGGGTGTTCAAAGCCCCTCCGGCGGTCCCGAGAACCCACGGCAGCCGGTGCCGATTTTGGGATTACGGAAATTTATTGTAACTTTGTAGGATATTTACCCGCTGCATGGCTCGGCCGGCAAATAAAGCAGCTACTTATGGTCAACAAGTTAGTAGAAATAATCGACACGCAGGCAGCCCGCTACGGCGAGCGCGAGGCCTACCGCTTTTGCTGGCGAAAGGACGGCGAATGGCTCCCCACGTCGTGGACCGAGTTAGCGGCGCAGGTCCATGTGGCCGCACGCGCCCTCGCCTCCCTCGGCCTGCGGGAGAAGGACACCGTGGCCATCTGCTCACCCAATACACCCCAAATCCTCATAACCGAGTTCGGCGCCTTTGAAAACCGCGTGGCCGTTATCCCCATTTACTCCGCCAGCTCGCAGGCGCAGTTCGACTTCATAGTGGGCAACGGCGAGGCTCGCGTCCTCTTCGTGGGAGACAGCCACCAGTATCCCTTGGCTTACAACTACTGGAAAACCAACCCACGGGCCGTGAGCCGTATAGTGGTGTTCAAGAACGACGGATTCGAGCTTCCCGCCGACGATACCGTCACCATCTTCTGGGACGACTTCGTGCGTCTCGGCATGGAAGCGGGCGACGATGTGCGCCGCCTCGTGGAACAGCGCCGCCGCAACGGCCTCCCCGAGGACATGGCCACGCTTATTTACACCTCCGGGACCACCGGCGAGCCAAAAGGCGTGGTGATAACCCACTCCAACTACGACGCCGCCATCTCCGCCCACCTCGTGGCGCTCGAATCGGTCAGCGACAAAGACCTTTCCATGGCTTTCCTGCCGATGAGCCACATACTGGAGAAGGCCTGGTGTTTCTTCTGCATCTTCCGAGGAATCCGGATAGCCATCAACTACGACCCGCGCGTCATAGCAGACACCATTCATACCGTGCATCCCAACGTGATGTGCTGCGTGCCCCGTTTCTGGGAGAAAGTCTACGCCGGTGTGAAAGAGAAAATCGCCGGTATGCCGAAGATACAGCGCCGGATGGTTTCCCGCGCATTGAAAACAGGGCGCCGGCGCAACCTCGACTATGTGCGGCTCGGCGCAAAGCCCCCCTATTTCCTCGAAAAGGAATACCGTTTCTGGGACCGCCGCGTATTTTCGAAAATCAAGCATACCATAGGCATCCCGGACCCGAACATCTTCCCGACGGCCGGCGCGCCGCTCAGCGACCGTATCTGCGAGTTCATGCGCTCCATAGGCATCGAGGTGACCATCGGCTACGGCCTGAGCGAAACCACAGCCACCGTATCCTTCTTCCGCCCGGTAGACTACGTGATAGGCACCGTGGGCAAACCGCTGAAAGGTGTGGAAGTGCGCATAGACGACGAGAGCAACGAAATCCTGGTGAAAGGCCCCACCGTAACGCCCGGCTATTTCAAGAATCCGGAAGCCAACGCCGCGGCCTTCACCGAAGACGGATTCTTCCGCACCGGCGACGCCGGATACCTAACCGACCAGGGCGACCTCGTGCTCACCGAGCGCGTCAAAGACCTCTTCAAGACCGCCAACGGCAAGTACATAGCCCCGCAGATGCTCGAAAGCCGACTGGCCGAAAACAAGTACATAGACGAGGCGGCAGTAATCGGCGACCAGCGCAAATTCGTCACCGCCCTGATTGTCCCCAACCTCTCGCAACTGCGCCGCTGGGCCGGGAAACACGGAATCGACGACGCCGACACCGGGACGCTCTGCGCCGACCCGCGGACCGTGGCCTTCATCATGCGGCAGGTGGACTCCGTGCAGAGCGACGTGGCCGAGTACGAGAAAATCAAGCGCATAACGCTTTTGCCACACCACTTCTCAATAATGAACGGCGAGGTGACGAATACCATGAAGGTGCGCCGTCCCGTGGTGGCCCGCCGTTATGCCGACGTCATTGAAAAGATGTACAGCTACTGAGCCACGTCCCCCTGATTTGAATAAACAGAAAAACAGATGATAACGCAAGAACAACTGAAAGAAACCTTAGAACGCACCGAGGCGCTGCGCCGCTACCTCGACATCGACGGCAAGAAAATCGAAGTCGAGGAAGAGGAGCTCCACACCCACGTGGCCGACTTCTGGGAGGACCAGAAAAAGGCTGAGGCACAGATGCGCAAAATCAAGGGATTGCATTACTGGATAGACTCTTACACCTCCATCGAGAAGCAGGTCGAGGAACTGCAACTGGCCCTCGAGTTCCTGAAAGACGGACTCGTCACCGAAGAGGAAATTGACCAAGGATACGCGCGCCTTACCGCCGACATCGAGAACCTTGAGCTCCGCAACATGCTGCGCCGCGAGGAAGACAAGCTCGGCGTGGTGCTGAAAATCAACTCCGGCGCCGGAGGCACCGAGAGCCAGGACTGGGCGCAGATGCTGATGCGCCTCTACCTGCGCTGGGCCGAGAAGCACGGCTACAAGACGTCCATAGCACAACTTCTCGAAGGCGACGACGCCGGAATCAAATCGGTGACTATCAACATAGAAGGCGACTATGCCTACGGCTACCTCAAGAGCGAGAACGGCGTGCACCGCCTGGTGCGCGTCAGCCCCTACAACGCCCAGGGCAAGCGCATGACCTCCTTCGCATCGGTCTTCGTCACCCCGCTTGTCGACGATACCATCGAGATTCACGTGTCGCCTGCCGCAGTGTCGTGGGATACCTTCCGTTCGGGCGGCGCCGGCGGCCAGAACGTGAACAAGGTGGAGTCCGGAGTCCGTCTGCGTTACCAGTACAAGGACCCCTACACCGGCGAGGAGGAGGAAATCCTCATCGAAAACACCGAGACGCGAGACCAACCCAAGAATAAGGAAAACGCCATGCGCCAGTTGCGCTCCATCCTCTATGAGAAAGAGCTACAGCACCGTATGGCCGAACAGGCCAAGGTGGAGGCCGGCAAGAAGAAGATAGAGTGGGGCAGCCAGATACGCTCATACGTCTTCGACGACCGCCGCGTCAAGGACCACCGCACCAACTACCAGACCTCGAACGTAGGCGCGGTGATGGACGGCGACATCGACGACTTCATCAAGGCATACCTCATGGAGTTTGCCGCAACGCTCGACGAATAATATGGCCCTCCGCTATTTCGCAATGATCGACGGGGAACGCCGCGGCCCCTTCACCCTCGACCAACTGGTGGAGGCCGGCGTCACGCCCGAAACATACGTGTGGTGCAAAGGGATGCCCGACTGGGTGCAGGCGCGCGAGGACGGCGAGATTTGCCGTTACTTCCGCCGGCGCATCTTCGACAGGATGCACCCCCAGGCACCGCAGCCCGCAACACCGGTCCACGACACCCCTCAGGAAGACCCGCTCGCCGATATTCCCCTTGGTTTCAGGGGAATAGTGCGCCGTTCCGGCGAACTGCCGCAGAAACCCGCGGAACCCGTGGAACATGAACATGTGGTGCCTCCGCGCAGCCGACTCATAGACGCTATCATGGTCACTCTCCTATGCTGCCCGCTCACCGGTATCGTCGCGATATATTTCGCTTACAAGACCAACGAACTCTGGCTCAAGAACCAGCGCAACGAGTCGTATGACATGGCACGCAAAGCCAAAATGTGGATAGGAATAACCATCTTCCTCGGCGTGATGCTCAACGCCTTCGCCTTCCTGATGCTCAAACGCTCCGGAATGTAAGGCGCAGTAACCACTGCCTGCCTCAATAAACAGAATTATGGAATTTTTCGTACATCAAAACGGAGAGACAGCCGGCCCCTTCAGCCGCGAGACGGTGGAACGGATGAACCTTGATCCCGGGACACTGGTATGGCACGAAGGCATGCCCACATGGTTGCCGGCTGCCGAAGTGGAGGAACTCGCCGACCTTTACCGGCCGGGCCCCGGTTCCGTCAGGCCGCAAGAGTGTGCCCCGCCGCAACCCGCATACTCCCCGGCGCGGCAAGGCTATGGCACGCCGCCGCCCTGCACACACCCCTCGCCAGGTGAGCGATATCCCTTCCGGGAGCCGCCGCACGGCACCCCTATCTATGACCATCCCCGTTGCATGACCCGCGCAATTATCGCCACTGTGTTGGCTTCATTGGGCCTCTTATCCGGAATCTCGGCGCCTTTTGTACTGCTGCTCGCTGTCCCGGCTCTGATTCTGGGAATCCTCGCTGTCACCAATACAAACTCCTCGGACAACGCCTTCGCCAACGGCAACGGGCCGCTCGGACATTCCCTCTATTCCCGTGCCAAGAATTATGCGAACATTTCCCTGTTGCTCTTTGCGGTATCGGTCATTCTGTTCATTCTTACCATATTCTTTTTCACGGCTCTGGCCATAAGCCTGCGCAGCATCTGAGAAATATTACAATTCACGAATTGAAAAAATATCCCGCTATGAAGAAATCTTTACTTCTACTGACACTTGCCATCAGCGGCGCAATGGCCGCTAATGCCGAAGGTACAGGCGTTTACCTTACCGGAACGTTCAACGACTGGAACCACGCAGACCCTGCGTGGGAGTTCCAGCTTGAAGAGGACACCCCCGGATGGGCATACCTCGACATCACGACCCTGGGAGCCGGCGCGGAGTTCCGCATCGTGGGTCCCGACGGCCGCGAATACGGTATGAAAAACAACCGTAATACCATACGCCGCAACTCGCTGCACCTGATGACCCTAAACGGCGCAAACAATATGGTGGTGTGCGACGAAAGCCTCGACGGCGTGCACCTGATGCTCCAGTACGGCGAGTTCTTCACCGACAAGTATCTGGGTATCATCACACGCACCGACGAGTCGGAACTTCTCTACGGTGCCTGCGACGCCGAAAGCGTTACGCCGACTTTGCTTCCCGCCGGCGAGAACGGCCTTTACAGCGCTCCGGTTTCACTCACCACCGGATGGTATGTAATCAAGGCCTACCAACTGAGCAACGCCACGCAGACGGTCTGCAACTACGGTCCGGCCGAGGCCGACGCAACGCTGACACCCGGCGCCACGCTGCAACTGGCCGCAACCTCCAACCTTACCCCCGCCCTCTCCCCGATTCCCGTGCCCACGGCCGGTGCCGGGGACTATAACGTGACGTTCAATCCCGTCGACCTCACTGTGAAAGCGGTGTCGAAGACCGGCATCGGAAGTATTGACACCGAAGCCGTTCCCGCCGAATATTACAGCATAGAAGGACTGCGCCTCGAACGTCCGGAAGGGCTCGTGATAGAGCGCCGAGGGGCCTCCTCGCGCCTCGTCATCAAGCGCTAAGACCACGCCTGAAAGCACTCAAAGATTTATAGGCATTATAAGCCTGATAAGCCATATAGGCCCGATATCGCCTGCCGCAGCTCCCACAGCCCGCGCCGACGTTATCGGGCCTATCCGGCTTATTGGGCCTATCCCCTCTCCCGCCTGTCACCCGTCTTCTATTACCACTGCATAGATAATCTATACCAAGCGTTATTCTGTTAATTATAGTTAATTATCATTCCTTACTGCCGCTTTTCTTCGCATAATTCAAAAACTTTGTTTAAATTTGCAAACAACTTTGGGAACAGGCATGCTTATTCCACGCTGCCACACGGTTACCTTTAATCCTTGAAATCAACTTACTGACTGATATGCGAAAATTTTACCTACTTACAGTTCTGACGCTCTTATGCCCGCTGCTGTGCGGCGCCCAGTCGTTGGAACGCTCACAAGCCGTCGCCCCGGGGAACGACCCGGCCAACTCCGGCCGCATCTTCCTGCAACGCGACGCCAAGAAACGCTCGCACCGCCCCCTCGGTGTAATCGCCCCCGTAAACTCGACGGCGGCAATCTCCGTAAATTCCGTTAAAGAACAAGCCAAAGCCCCGGCTTTCGCCGCAGGGAGGCGCCAGGGAACGCTGCAAGGTTTCCTCGGATACTTCTCCGGAGCCGCTAACAACACTACCCGCGGATGGTACAACATCACCGTCCCGGGCGCCACGCAGGTGTGGAAATACGAGCAGATTCCCCCATCATGCGGTTTCGTGCGCGACGGAAAAATCATCTCCTGGTACCACTATTCCACCACCTCCGGCGGCCTGGAAGGCATCGGCACGCGCACATACGACCTCGCCACCGGCACAGTGCTCTCCGAGCAGACTTTCAACGTTTTCGACAATCTTGACAAGATAGTATGGGGCTGCGCCTACGACAGCGACAACGACATAGCCTACCTCATCACGAGCAAGAGCGACAACGCCAACGCCTTCCAAGTGACGGGCTATAACCCCGAAACACGCGAGTACACGCGCCTGTGCGACTTCCACGACTTCTCATTCGTGGCCATGGCATGGTCGCCGGCCGACGGCAACCTCTACATGCTCTTCCCCGACGGCGCCCTGAAACGCCTCAACAAGGAAACAGGCGACCTGACGCTGGCTTTCTCCACCGACCATGAGGTGAGCGACTTCGATGCCGCAATGGTTTACTCCCCCAAGGACCACGGTATGCTCTTCCTGGCTTTCAACGCCGACGACGATTCCATAACCGAAGCAGGCGTCATAAATATGGAGAACGGCCAGGTTACGATGCTCGGCGAGATGGCCTTCGAGCAGCAGTGGAACATCCTCTACTGCCCGGACCCCTATTCCGCCGACAACGCCCCGCAGCAGGCCTCCCTCCGCAGCTGGGACTTCACCGGCGCCGCCCTGTCGGGCAACGCCCTCTTCAACATGCCCTCTAAGGACAACCTCGGCAACTCTCTTTCCTCCCTTTTCGTGGAAGTGACCGTCGACGGCGCCACGACGCCCGTCTACGACAAATCGGCCACTCCCGGCTCCTACATCACAGTGCCGCTGACCCTCACCGAAGGTGAACACAAGATACGCGTGCGCCCGTACATTTACAGCGGCATCAACAAAATCTTCGCCACGGCGCTGGTCCTCGACAAATATGCCGGCAACGACGTTCCCTCCACTCCGCAGAACGTGACCCTGACCAAGAACCGCGTCACCTGGAGCGCCGTCACCACCGGGGCACACGACGGTTATGTAGATGCCGCCGCCATGCGATACAACGTCTATATCAACGGCACCAAGATGAACTCGGCGCCGGTTGCCGGCACCGCGCTTGACATCAACCTCCCCGAAGGCGCCGGAATGTACACCGCCGCCGTAGAGGCTACGGTGAACGGCAAAACCTCCGAACAGGGTGCCTCCGAGGTGCTGATAGGCGACGGACCAATCTATCCTCCCTACTACCTCGGGCCGGCCGAAGGCGAAAAGGATATGACCGCCGAAATGATAAGCCTCTTCACCATCGTCAACAAGTACAACGAAGACCTGCGCGAATGGCGCTACGACGACCAGATTTACAACCGCGACGAGAGCGACGACCCCTCCGGCGGTTTCTACCACCTCTATCCCAAAGAGAGCAAACCTTCCGACGCATGGCTCTTCCTCCCGGCCACGATGTTCGACGACACCGAAGCCATGTACAGCTTTACGTTCGAGGCCTCGGCCAGCAACCACTACTTCGCCAAAGAGGAAACCTTCGAGGTGGCACTCAGCGACGAGCCTACCGCCGCTTCGCCCAAGACCGTCATCAAGAGCGCCACGAAAATACAGAAACGCTGGGAATTCACTCCCATCGAAGTGCTTTTCCAGGTTCCCGAAAAGGGTGCCAAATACATCGGTATCCACTGTATCTCCGAAGCTGACACCTACCGCCTCTACGCACGCCGTTTCCGCGTGAAGAAGACCTCCTCCACCGCTACGGCTCCCGGCAAGGTGCAGAACATAACCGTCGCCGCCGACCCGGAGGGTTATCTCCGCGCCGAAGTGGCCTTCGACCTCCCCACAACCGACATGAAGGGTGACGCCCTCGCCGCCTCTTCAGCTATTACCGCCACCGTTGCGACATCCGCCGGAGAGGTATCGGTAAACGGCAAGCCCGGGCAGCACGTTTCCGCCACCGTGGCCTGCGTGCAGGGCGACAACAACTTCGTTGTCACCGCAGCCATAGGCAATAACAAGGGCGAAGCAGCCACCGCCAATGCCTTCGTGGGCGTCGACATCCCCGTGGCTCCGCTGGTCAACCCGGTTATTTCCGCAGACAACATGGCGATGACGCTCGAATGGGAACAGTCCAAAGTGGGCCAGAACAACGGTCCGGTGCTTCCCGCCGAATGTGAATACGAGATTCTGCGCCGCAACGGCTCGTCGTGGGTACACTACGCCGACGTGGGGCACGACACAAGCTTCACGTTCCGCCACTCCGGCTCCGGCCAGCAGATAGTGGAGTTTGCCGTGCAGGCACGCAACGCCGCCGGCGAAGCCGCAACCATGGCGACTGCCGGCGATGTGCTCGGAACCCCCTACGGCCTCCCGATGAAGGAAACCTTCGACTATGAAGGGGAGGACGTAAAACTCAAATATACCCCCTACTACATCCGCAACCTCAGCGAGCTATCCCCCTCGTGGGCTTTCGTCAATCCCACCGACTACGAGCAATACGGCGCCACCGCCAACGAGAGCGGGATTGCCCTCTCATCCTATTATATGGGTGCCGGCGAAATCCAGTTCCCGAAATTCTCGACCGTCGGCCTCAACAACGTCAAGCTGACGCTGAACATGCACTTCGGTTCGGTAATGCCCGCTGAAGTGGCAATCCTGGGTTGCACCGAAGACATCAGCGACTATGTGCTGGCCTCCTTCTCGCCCAACGACGGCAACGGTTGGGAGGAACGAGTCGTCAGCCTCCCCGCCGCCATGCAGAACAAACCCTGGGTGGCCTTCAAGATTCGCATCAACGTCACCAACTACTCCACCTACTTCCTGCTCGACCGCTTCGAGGTTAGCAACTTCCCCGGTAACGACGTGGCAGTCAGCAACCTGCGCGGCGACCTCTACGGCAACGTGGGTGAAAAGCTCGACCTGCTTGCCACCGTTCGCAACATGGGTTCCGAAAGCATCGGCATCCCTGCCGCCACTTACGAGGTACTCAAAGGCAGCGAAGTGATAGCATCCGGCACACCGGAGGTTTCGGGAACGACCCTCCGTCCCGGCAACGAAACCGACTACACCTTCTCGCTCGTTCCACAGGCTTCATGGCTCGGTAACGCACGTGTGCGCCTCTCCATAGAGAGCAACGACGATGTGACAGACAACAACTCGGCGGAAACCCGCCTCCGCATCTTCTCGCACAATATCCCCGTACCGCAGAACCTCTCCGGCAAGGTAAACGAGGAAACCGCGAAACCCGACCTCAGCTGGGACGACCCGATGACCGTCTTCGGTGCCGAAGAGGTGGAAGCATACACCCTGCGCTCATCGATGGCCGGATTCAAGAACCTGGACCGCGACGAGCTCACGCCCTACGGTCTCAATGGTCTGAATTACCCCAATAAATATGCCGCGAAGGCCTTCTATGCCATCCCGATAGCTCTTATCGCCCAGTCTATCCCGCCGCTGGCCGGCGACTGCGGTGCCAATGTGCTGATGGTTTGTGCTTCCGGTGCCGGCGAAACAGACGACTGGCTCATCTCGCCGCAGGTGAAGGGCGAATCGGAAGTGCGCTTCAAGACCGCTTGCCTCTCGGCTGCCGACGGCGAGGAATACCTCCCCGAAAAACTCGAAATATGGTACAGCACGACTACCGACGCACCCGAAGCCTTCACAAAACTCGACGAAGCCGTCAACTCGCTGGTGGAATGGAAGAACTTCTCCTTCACGCTGCCCGCCGACGCCAAATACTTCGCCCTCCGCTACGCCATGCCGCAGAAAGGTTTCTGCCTGCTGGTGGACAACATCACCTATTCGCCGGCCGACTTCGGCGGCACAATACTCGGTTACAACGTCTATAACAGCAATGCACAGACACCGTATGCAGTGGCCGGTTCCCCCTGGACCGACGAAAGCTACGACGGTGAACGTCCCACCGCTTACGAAGTACGCACCCGCGTAAATCTCGGCGGCAGCGAACTGGAATCGGACCCGTCGAACCCGGTGCTCATCACCCCGAACAGCATCGGCTCAATCGGTCGTCACGAAAGCGCAGTAACCTCCGGCCGCGGTTTCGTGGAACTTAAAGGTCTTGAAGGCAACCGCGTCCGCGTAGCCAACGCCGCAGGCATAACCGTAGCCGACCGCGAGATAACCGCCCCGACAGAGCGTATCTCAGTGGCTCCAGGCGTCTATCTGGTTACCGCCGGACGCCGTACCTACAAAGTGATAGTGAAATAATCCCCACAACCCATTGATAACCAGAGGCATCCCCACCACAGGATGCCTCTGCGGCATTATGGGACGGAGGCATTCCTGCTTACGCTGAAAGCCGCGCCGGCGGCTAATATATCTCCTCCGGCGTCTCGGCAAATTGTTCTAAAACACTGCTATATTGGTCTATTTCTCATATTGCACGGTTCGGCAGTTGCATATAACGCCGTGCGTGATTACCTTTGCAACTTGAAATATTCCGCGCGGCCTCATCAATCCCATGCCTCTCCCGGAAAATGTTGCCGCCTTTACTTATAATAACTTAACACATGACAAGCGCAATACTTCTCAGCGCCACACTGCTTCTTGCCGGCTCCGACACGGTGCAGCCGCAGCCGGTGATGATAGAATATCCGGCCGCGGAGCAAGCCGTAAAGCAGGCCATGAAGGCGCAGGCCGACTCGGTGCCTGTCGTCCCGACGGCCACGGCATCCCCCTCGGCGTCCAAAAGCATAGTCCTTTCCCGGCAGCAATGCATCGACATAGCCCTCCAGGACAACCCGACCATCAAGGTGGCCGACATGGAAATACAGCGGATGGACCTCTCGAAACTCGAGACACGCGCCGCCCTCTTCCCGTCGGTCGACTTTTCGGGCGCATACCAGCGTTCACTGGCATTGCAGACCATCTCCATGAACATGGGGGGCCAGACACAGTCCATAAAGATGGGCAGCGACAACACGTGGAACTTCGGTTTTTCAGCCACGGTTCCGCTCTTCGCCCCTACTTTATGGAAATCCCTTAAAATCAGCGATACACAGATTTTAGCTTCCTACGAAACGGCCCGCGCCTCGCGACTGAACCTGGTGGACCAGGTGAACCAGGCTTACTATGCGCTCATGCTTGCCAAAGCCTCTTACGAAGTGCTTCAGGCCAACTATGAACTTGCGAAATATAACGCCGACATCTACTCCAAGCAGTACAGTTTCGGCACCGCCACGGAGTATGACGTGCTGCGCTCTCAAGTAGCTGTCACCAACCTGGAACCTGAACTCCTCGAAGCGCAGATAGCCATAGACCGCTGCCGGCTCCAGCTCCGCGTGCTGATGGGCATCGCCGACGACATAGTGATAGACCCCGACGTCACACTCAAGGACATGGAACGCGACATGTACGACTATGTGGCGCGCATAGACCGTTCGCTGGCCGGCAACACCGACCTCCGCTCCCTCGACATCCAGGCCGAGATGGCCGACCGCACCGTAGAGCTGCGCAAATGGGCATTCCTGCCGACGCTCGGCGCCTCGCTGAACATAAACTGGAACGCCCTGAGCAACGGCAACGCCCTGAAAAACCAGCAGTTCCATCCCTACTCGGTGCTGGGATTCCAGCTCAGCATCCCGCTCTTCCAGGGCGGCTCGCGCTACTACGGGCTTAAACAGGCCGAAGTGCAGAGCAAGGAAATACGCCTTCAGCGCGAAAACCTCGTGAACGCCCTGAATATGCAGGTAGACCTCGCCGTGGAGAACATCAACAAGGAGGTACGACAGATTTCCTCGTCGGCCGAAGGCGTGCGCCAGGCCGAAAAGGCACGCTCCATCATGCAGAAGAGCTTCGAGATAGGGGCCGGCTCATTCCTGACGCTCCGCGACTCTGAAGTGGCCGAAGTCTCAGCCAAGCTCACCTATTACCAAGCCATCTACAATTACCTCATCTCTACGAGCGCCCTCGACCTGCTCCTGGGACGCGAAGAAGAGCTGCGCAACATAGGATATTCATTCCCCATCAATCAGCCCAAGAAATGAAAAAACTCAGCATATACGCCGCCGCGCTGGCACTGCTCATCCCCCTGGCCGGCTGCAACAAGGACCAGAAAAACAAGGAAGCCCTGACCTCCGAAGACGAAATACCCGTGGTGAAAATAGCCGATGTCACAACCCAGGACGTGGCACAGGTGGAAAGCTACACCGCCACCGTGGAGGCCGACAAAGTGAACAACATCTCGGCCGCCATGCAGAACCGCATCAAGCAAATATTCGTGGAAGAAGGCCAGCGCGTGTCGCAGGGCCAGAAGGTGGTGGTGCTCGACGACGTCAACACCGACAACTACCGCATACAGGTGGACAACGCCAAGGCCAACCTGGCCAGCATACAGCTCGACTACAACCGGGCCCTTGAACTCTACAAGATAGGAGGAGGCACCAAGCAGGCCGTAGACCAGCTCAACACGCAGGTCATCAACGCCCGCAACGTACTGGCCTCGGCCGAGCGCACGCTGCGCAACGCACAGGAGAACACCGTGCTCACCTCCCCCATCTCCGGAGTGGTGACGGCGCGCAACTACGATCCGGGCGACATGACCGGCACTCTCCCTATCCTCACCATCTCGCAGGTGCAGCCTGTCAAGATTGTGATAAACGTTTCTGAAACTGAACTTTCCAGCATACGCAACGGTATGCCGGCACAGGTGACATTCGACACTTACGGCGACCGGGACTTCCCCGGCCGCGTGACGCTCATTTCTCCGACGGTAGACGCACAGAGCCGCACCTTCGCCGTTGAGGTAACTCTCCCCAACAGCGACGGCAAGATACTCCCCGGCATGTTCGGCCGCGTGCAGCTCGACCTCGGCCATGCCAACCACGTGGTGGTGCCCGACAAGGCGGTGGTGAAACAGGCCGGCTCCGGCAACCAGTATGTCTACGTCTACAAGGACAACGGCACGGTGGAATACTGCAAGGTGGAACTGGGACGCCGCCTGGGCGACTCCTACGAGATTATCTCCGGACTACCCGAATCCGCAAAAGTGGTAATCACCGGCCAGTCACGCCTCGCAAACGGCAAAAAAGTGCGCGTGGCCAAATAAACGGACTGTTAACCAACGGTCTACAAATCCTCCAAGCTTAAGACAAAACTACACTATGAGTCTATACGGAAGTGCGGTAAAACGCCCGGTCATGACGTCGCTCTGCTTCGTGGCCGTAATCATACTCGGCCTCTTCTCGGTGGCCAAACTCCCCATCGACCTCTACCCGGACATCGACACCAACACGCTGATGGTCATCACCATGTATCCGGGCGCCAGCGCCGAAGACATAGAGCAGAACATCACCAAGCCCCTGGAGAACACCCTCAACTCCGTGGAGCACCTCAAGCACATCACCAGCCAGAGCCGCGAAAACACTTCGGTAATCACGCTGGAATTTGAATACGGCTACGACATAGACGTGCTCACCAACGACGTGCGCGACAAGCTCGACATGGTGAAATCCTCGCTTCCCGACGACTCCGAAAACCCCATCATCTTCAAATTCTCCACCGACATGATTCCCGTCTGTCTCCTTTCGGTGCAGGCCGACGAGAGCATGGCCGGGCTTTACAAGATACTCGACGACGCCGTGGCCAACCCGCTTGCGCGTGTCGACGGCGTGGGTTCCGTCTCCATCTCCGGTGCGCCGAAACGCGAAATCCACGTCTATGTGGACCCGCAGAAACTCGAGGCTTACCACATCAACGTGGAGACCATCTCGCAGATAATAGGCGCCGAAAACCGCAATACGCCGGGTGGCTCGTTCGACATCGGCTCCAACACCTACGCGCTGCGCGTGCAGGGTGAGTTCGACGATACCCGCGAGCTGGAGAACATCCCCGTGGCATCGGTGGAGGGACGCACCATCTACCTCAGCGACGTGGCGCGCGTGGAAGACTCCCTCGAGGAGCGCACGCAGCAGACATACATAGGCGGGGAACAGGGAGCCATGATAATCATCCAGAAGCAGTCCGGCGCCAATTCGGTGCAGATTTCCGAAAAGGTGATGCAGATGCTCCCCAAGCTGCAGAAGAACCTCCCCTCGGACGTCAAGCTCGGAGTCATAGTCGATACCTCCGACAATATTCGCAACACCATCGCCTCGCTCGAAGAGACCGTGCTCTACGCCCTGCTCTTCGTGATGATAGTGGTCTTCATATTCCTGGGGCGCTGGCGAGCCACGATGATTATCATCATCACCATCCCGGTTTCGCTGATTGCCTCCTTCATCTACCTCTACGCCACCGGCAACACGCTGAACATCATCTCGCTGTCGGCACTGTCCATCTCCATCGGTATGGTGGTGGACGACGCCATCGTGGTGCTCGAGAACGTGACGACGCACATAGAACGCGGCGCCGACCCGAAACAGGCGGCCGTCCACGGCACCAACGAGGTGGCCATCTCGGTAATAGCCTCCACGCTGACGCTGATAGCCGTGTTCTTCCCGCTGACGCTCGTCACCGGCATGACGGGAGTGCTCTTCCGCCAGCTGGGATGGATGGTCTGCATCATGATGGTCATCTCCACCACCTGCGCCCTGTCTCTGACCCCTATGCTCTGCAGCCAGTGGCTCCGCCGGCAGACCAACCATTCGCGCCTCTACCGCATCCTGTACCGGCCCGTCGAGAAAGCACTCGACAAGTTCGACGACGGCTATGCCGCGCTGCTGCGCCGCGTGGTGGCACACCGCACCGTCACCGTCATCGTCTGCCTCGGCATCTTCGTCGGCTCCGTATTCCTGATGAAATACGTTGGCACCGAGTTCATGCCCACGCAGGATAACGGGCGCCTCGGCGTCTCGCTCGAGCTTCCCATCGGCTCGCGCGTGGAAGAGGCCAACGACGCCCTCAGCCGCCTCGACGAAATGTGGCGCAAGAAGTATCCCGAAATCATCGTGTCGAGCTACACCGTGGGCCCGGCATCCTCCGACAATACCTTCGCCTCCCTCTCCGACAACGGCGCGCACATAGCCTCGATGAATATCCGCCTCTCCGACCCCGGCGACCGCGACCGCGGCATCAAGGAGATTGCCGACGAGATGCGCAAGGACCTCAAGGAACAGTTCCCCGAGTTCAAGAAAGCGCAGGTAAACGTGGGCGGCGGCCGCAACGCCGGTATGGGAGGACAGTCGACGGTCGACTTCGAGATTTATGGCTACGACTTCGCCGAGACCGACTCCGTGGCACGCCAGCTTTCGCAAATCCTGCAAGGAATACCCGGCACCGCCGACATCAATATCTCACGTTCCGACTACCAGCCGGAATACCGCGTGGAGTTCGACCGCGAAAAACTCTCTCTCCACGGCCTGAACATGCAGACGGTGGCCACCTATCTGCGTAACCGCATCAACGGCGCCACGGCGTCGCGATTCCGCGAAGACGGCGAGGAATACGACATCAAGGTGATGTACGACCCCGCCAACCGCCAGCGCATAGAAGACATCGAGAACATCACCGTGATAACCCCCTCCGGCGCACAGGTAAAGATAAAGGAACTCGGCCGCGTGGTGGAACACTTCACCCCGCCGACCATCGAGCGCAAGGACCGCGAACGACTCATCACCGTCTCGGCCGTCGTGGACGGCGCGCCGCTGAGCGAAGTGGTGGCCGAAGCACAGCTTAAAATCGACGAGATGCACCTTCCCACCGGCATCAGCATAGGCCTGGCCGGCTCCTTCGAGGACCAGCAGGACTCCTTCGCCGACCTCGGTATGCTCGGCATCCTCATCATTATCCTCGTCTACATCGTGATGGCGGCGCAGTTCGAGTCGCTCACCTATCCGGGCATCATCATGACATCGCTGCTCTTCGCCTTCTCCGGCGTCTTCCTCATACTGTGGCTCAGCGGACACACGCTCAACGTCATGTCGATGATCGGCGCCATCATGCTTATCGGTATCGTGGTGAAGAACGGCATCGTGCTCATCGACTACATAACGCTCAACCGCGAGCGCGGCATGAGCATACGGCGTGCCGTAATCGACGGCGGCCGCTCGCGTCTGCGCCCCGTGGTGATGACCACTCTCACCACCATCCTCGGTATGGTGCCGATGGCCGTGGGCAGCGGACAGGGCGCCGAGATGTGGCAGCCTATGGGTACGGCCGTAATCGGAGGCCTCACCTTCTCCACCATCCTGACGCTGCTCTTCGTGCCGGTGCTCTATTGCTCGTTCGCCGGACGCGGAGTCAAGAACACGCGCCGCAAACTGCGTAAGGCCGCCAAAGCCGGCGACGCCAAGAAGTCAGACAAGAAAAACCCTGCAAAAACCGAAAAGAAATGAAAGCCATCTTCATAGCATACGACCAGGCACACCACGATAAGATTATCGATGTCCTGACACGCGCCAACTGCCGCGGCTTCACCGGCTTCGGCACCGTCTCCGGACGTGGCTCGGTGAAGGGCGACCCGCATTACGGCACTCACGCATGGCCCTCGCTGGCCGGCGCCATCCTCACAATTGTGGAAGACCGCGCCGTGGACGGAGTCCTGAAGCAGCTACGCGCCATCGACGAGGAGAAGCCCCTGCTCGGACTCCGAGCATTCACCTGGAACATCGAGCAGACCATCTGAGACGCCGGAAAAATCCATAACCGCGCTAATTCCAGATTAATATTGATTAATCTTGATTATTCATGATTAATCAGGAATAATCAAAACAAACCCGATAAGCACGCAGAAAGCTTATCGGGTTTATCAGTATAATCGCGACCCTAACGAAACTACACCGAAACTTCCATGTTAAAACATTTGGTACATAAAATAAAATTAATTAATTTTGATAACCGCCAATTCGGCACAAGTAAACGTCGACAATGATGCTCCCATAACCTCTTATACCTTCACCGTTACAGCTCTTAACAACGGTGTGCCTTCAGAATCCGGCATCTCCAATCCGGTGGTAAGCGGCTTCGCGGTGCTTCCCTGGTCCGAAGGCTTCGACAGCGAAGACATCACAGGATTCGTTACCGTACTCGACGGTAACGACGACGGCAAGAAATGGAACTATTACAACGGCCTGATGCGGATGGGATACAACACACAAATGGCAATGGACGACTGGCTGATAACCCCGCCGATGCGCGTACAGGCCAACTGTTCATACCGCGTGACCCTAAAAGCCCGTTCGGCCAACACACGTTATCCTGAACGAATAGAAGTGAAATGGGGCAACAGCAATACAGCGGCAGCCATGACCCATGAACTCATACCCTCCACCGACCTCACCGAAGATGGCTTCTACACCCTCGAGGGTGTAATAACCCCCGCTGAAAACGGCACCGCCTATATCGGTATCCACGGCATCTCGGACGCCGACACCTATTATCTGGAAATCGACGACATCACCGTAGAAGCCGGACTCAACACCCGGGCACCGGCCGCTCCCGGTTCCATGACCGTAACCCCGGACGCCAACGGCGCACGCAAAGCCGTCATCTCCCTCACCGCTCCTGTAAAGAATATCGACGGCAACGACATCACGACGCTGTCCAAGGTGGTAATCAAACGCGGCGAAACCGTTGTCAAAGAATTCCCGAACCCGGCTCCGGGCGCATCCCTGACAACAGAGGACGTCCTTGACCGTGCCGGAGACGTTACATATTCGGCATACGCCGTCAACTCCTACGGAGAGGGCCAGGCCGCCACAGTAACAGTATTCATAGGCACACCTCTTGCCAAAGCCCCGGCCTCAGTCGAGTTTGCCGAACCTACAGACGGCGAAGTGAGCCTAACCTGGCCTCCGGTCACCCAGGCTGAAAACGGCCAGTCTATCAGCAGCGCAAACGTGCGTTACAATGTCTATGACGTCACCGGCTCTTCACCGGTACTGATAGAGGGCGGCATAGAAGGCACGTCCCATACATTCCGCGCCGTGGCCGAGGGTGACCAGAAATTCGTGCAATATGCCGTCAGCGCGGTGACCGACGGCGGCGAAAGCCAAAGCACCACTACCGGCATATTCCCGGCAGGTACCCCCTACACAGACTTCAGCGAATCGTTTGCCGATGGGGAGAACAGTACCATCATCCGCACCGAACGCCTCAATTACGGCACGTGGGCTCCTACGGCCGACAATTCAGAAGTGACATCCCAGGACGGTGACGGCGGATTCATGGCAATGACCGCTTACTTCGGCGGATACAACGGCGCCTTCAGCACCGGCAAAATCAGCCTTGACGGCATCAGTGCCCCGGCTCTGAACTTCTACAGCTACACCCCGGACAACCTCAACGCCGACTCCAACCCGATAGAGGTCTTCATCTCGGCCGACGGCGGTGACTGGGAATCCGTATTCAGGAAAACGGTAATCGAAATAGGCGCTGAGAAAGGCTGGCATGAAGTGGAGATTCCGCTGAACAAATATGCCGGCAAGGACATCTGCATAAAATTCTTCGCAGAAACCTCCGAGCGCCCCTACACATCCACTTATATCGACAATATCCGTGTGTTCGGCCAGTCCCCCGTCGAGCTGGAGGTCAACGACGTCAACGCTCCCGCATACGTACGCACCGGCGACTCCTTCGGCATGGACGTTACTCTCCGCAACAACGGCACCGGCACCGCATCCGGTTATGACGTGCAGATATTTGCCGGAGACCGCCTCTGTGCCGAAGCCACTCCCGCCGACATCGCTTCCGGCGACTCACGCACGGTGCACTTCGACCTCGTGATGTCCGCTCTTGCCGATGCCGAGACGATAGCCTACAAAGCCGTGGTCAACCATTCCGACGACCCGCGCGACAACAACAATTCCCTTGAAACAGCCATAACACCGGTACTCTCGGCCCAACCGGCTCCCGAATCGCTGACGGGTACAGTGGCCGATAACATGGCACGACTCAGCTGGGCAGCCCCTGCCCTCGCCGAGTCTGCTCCCACCGTTTCGGACGGATTCGAAAGCGCACAGGCATGGTCGCAGAGCGCACCCGGCTGGATATTCATAGACCGCGACAAAGCTCCTATTTGCAGCTTCGGAAACGCCGAAATCCCCGGAGTCACAGCAGGCACCACCACAGCATCGTTCATCACTTTCAGCACCGAGGATACTTTCAAGGATAACCCCACCCTTGCAGCCCGCAGCGGCAACCGGTACATCATGGCAATGGCCCGCTATGACGACGCTACAACCGACGACTGGGCAATATCGCCCGAACTCAGTTGCGACGCACAGACGGTTTCATTCTACGCAAAAAGCTACAGCTCAAGCTATCCCGAACGTATCGAGGTCTACTATTCCACAGGTTCGTTCAATCCCGACGATTTCGTATCGGCCGGCCTCACGGTAGCCTCCGTACCCGCTGAGTGGACAAAATATGAAGTCGCGCTCCCCGCAGGCGCACGCTACTTCGCCATACGCTCATGCGCTACCGGCGCTTTCATGCTGATGATTGACGACGTCACTTATCAGGCGGCTTCTTCGCACAACATCAGCCTGCTGGGATACAACGTATACCGCGACTTCACGAAAGTGAACGACTCCCCGGTAGCCGTGACATCTTACTCCGACCCCATCCCCGACGCGGGACTCCACTCATGGATTGTCACCGCCGTCTATGACCGCGGGGAATCAAGAGGCTCGAACGTACTGACGGAACTGGTGACAGGTATCGACGACGTCCACGCAGGGATTTCGGTATATACCCGCCCGGGACGCATCTGCATCGACGGCGCTCAGGGAATGAATGTAACCGTTGCCGCCACCGACGGCAAACTCATCCACAACGCTGCGGCCCCGGCATCCCTCACAATCGATGTTATGCCCGGAATATACACGGTAACCGTAAACGGCAAGACATCAAAACTACTTGTAAGATAATCCCCAATCGTTTGATTGACAATAACTTTAAAGGATTTTTCGATGGCTCCGGCTGTCGGAAATCCTTATTTTTTACCCGTTATAATAGGAATGTCGAAAAAATTGATTAAATTTGCAAACAAAACAAGATTATTATGACTGGAGAAACAGACAACACCTCGCGGCTGATGCAGGTGGTGGCGCTCGCCACCAAGTTTTGCAGCACTGTGGAGAACGCAGCGCAGTTTGAAAAGGAGGAGTTCGTGCGCGACATGACCGAAATCCTTCCGGAACTTTACCTCGACTTCGCAACCCTCGAAGTGCCGCAGCTCGAAGAGGGTTTCTACACCTCCGACTATGTGGACGAGGATTACTACGAGTCCATGCGCCGCGGCATGGAGGGCGTCCTCGGGCCCGACGACATGTACCTCGACGCATCGGCCGACGACATGAAGTACAGCGACACACCGATAGCCGTCTCCATCTCGGAGTCGCTGGCCGACATCTTCCAGGACCTATACAACTTCGTGTGGGCGGTGCGCGAGACCGACGGCGCCGTGCTCAACGAAGCTTACACCAATTGCGCCGAAAACTTCCGCGGCGTGTGGGCCGAAAAGCTCGTCAGCGTGATGTGCCCCCTCACGCGGCTCCGCTTCCACGGATTCCAAGACAATTATTAAAATCTGATACCCGATATGATACAGAGACTTTTGAAATACCTCGACAGCTCCACCTGCAACTTCCTGGCAGTGGACTGCATACGCCGCGAGCTCGACGGCCGCGGTTTCAGCGAACTCAAAGAGTGCGACAACTGGGAACTGCGTCCCGGCGACCGCCGTTACGTCATCAAGAACGGCTCGGCCATCATGGCCTTCATCGTCGGCTCCGGCAATCCCGCAGAGGCCGGATTCCGCATCATCTCTTCGCACAGCGACTCCCCCTGCTTCAAAATCAAACCCAACGCCGAGATTTACGGCGAGGGAGGCATGGTGTCGCTCAACGTCGAGAAATACGGAGGCGGCATCCTCTACACCTGGTTTGACCGTCCCCTCTCGATTTCCGGCCGCGTGATGCTCCGAACCGCCGACCCGCTGAACCCCGAATGCCGCCTGCTTGACATGCGCCGCCCCGTGGCTTTCATCCCGCATCTCGCCATACACTTCAACCGCGCCGTAAACGAAGGCAATCCCCTCTCGGTGCAGAAGGACATGAAACCGGTGGTCGGCTACTTCACTCCGGAAGAGATAGAACGCCAGAAACGCGAAGGCGGCATCGTGAAGATGACCGTCGCCAAGGAACTCGGCGTCGATGTTTCCGACATACTGGAATATGAGCTGTGCCTCTATCCCGCCGAGCCGGCGGCGCTCTGCGGACTGAACGACGAGTTCTTCCAGTCGGCTCGCATCGATGACCTCTCGATGGCTTTCGCCTCGCTCGAAGCGCTGCTCACCGCCGCCGACAACAAGGAAATCACTCCTGCAACACGCGTGATGGCCGTCTTCGACAACGAGGAGACCGGCTCCGGCACCAAGCAGGGCGCCCACTCGCCGCTGCTGCGCTCCATCATGGAACGTCTCTGCACCGTGCTCGCCCCGGGCGACGCACAGGCTTTCCCGCGCTCCGTGGCACGCTCCTTCATGATTTCGGCCGACGACGCGCACGCATGGCATCCCAACTACAACGAGAAATACTGCCCCACCAACCACGCTCTGATGGGCAGCGGTCCGGCAGTAAAAATCAACGCCAACTGCAAGTACATGACCGATGCCGACGGCGCCGCCGTGATGAAGGCGCTCTGCGAGAAAGCCGGCGTCAAGTGCCAGTACTTCGTCAACCACAGTGACGTGGCCGGCGGTTCCACCTTAGGCAACATCCTGACGGGCCAGCTGGCCCTGCGCGGCGTGGACATGGGCGCCCCTATATGGGCCATGCACTCCGCCCGCGAGACAGCCGCCGTAGCCGACCACATAGCCACGGTAGCCCTCTTCACCACCTTCTTCGCCTAAACCAGCACACATATATGGAGCGCAGGCCTCCCGGCCTGCGGGAAACAAACCGCGCAGCCAAAGGACCCGGAGGCCGGGAGGCCTCCGATGTACGTATGGAACGGGGGCATTCTTGCCCCCGCCCTTAGTCGCGCCGGCGGCTGGCAGAGGGTATCGGCGGAGGCAGGAATGGCGGCGTTCACGGAGGCCGGGAGGCCTCCGCCCCCTTGGCTGCGCTATACATGCAAATTGTTCCAAATGTCGGATGTTAAATATTTTAACGAAGTATAACAACCGTGGCAACCCATTTTTGCCCTATAATTCCCTATGATACACATATACCCCCCTTATACCCCCTTATATGTATATATTCTCTCTTATATAGGTTTAATCTAATTAACGGTAAACACGGTATCCACCCTCTTTAATCAGCTCTGTCACAGAATAGATATCGGGTTACCGTACCCCTTTCACGATAGCCGAAAAGGATTGCCGGGTTGCCGCTTTTGGTTTCCCTTACGTAAAAAAATGGCACCCGTCACTCACAGACGGGTGCCACACGGTTGTCACTTTAAAATTGTTCTAAATGTCGTATTCATATATGGAGCTGCGCTCCATATTAGCGCTTCAGTTCTTCGCGGAGGAAGCGGGCGGTGTGCGTGTCGGCTCCGGCAAGCTGCTCGGGTGTCCCCTCGGCTATTATGCGTCCGCCGGAACGTCCTCCTTCGGGTCCGAGGTCAATGAGCCAGTCGGCCGCCTTTATGACGTCCATGTTGTGCTCGATGACCACCACGGTGTTACCCTTGTCGGCGAGGCGGTTGATGACGTCGAGCAGCACGCGGATGTCCTCGAAGTGGAGTCCGGTGGTGGGCTCGTCGAGGATGAAGAGCGTGCGCCCGGTGTCCTTCTTGGCAAGCTCCGTGGCGAGTTTCACGCGCTGGTTCTCGCCGCCCGAGAGGGTGGAGGAGGGCTGGCCGAGCCTGATGTAGCCGAGGCCGATGTCCTGCAATACTTTTATCTTCTTGAGAATCACCGGTATTCCGGCGAAGAACTCGACCGCCTGGTCTACGGTCATTTCCAGCACGTCGGAGATGGATTTCCCCTTGAAACGCACTTCGAGCGTCTCGCGGTTGTAGCGCCGTCCGTGGCACTCCTCGCAGGGCACGAGCACATCGGGAAGGAAGTTCATCTCTATGGTGCGGTAGCCGTTCCCCTTGCACGTTTCGCAGCGTCCGCCGGAGACGTTGAAGGAGAATCGTCCCGGTTTGTAACCCCTCAGCTTGGCCTCCGGAAGCGCCACGAAGAGCTTGCGTATGTCGGCGAATACCCCGGTATAGGTGGCGGGATTGGAGCGCGGCGTGCGTCCCAAGGGGGACTGGTCCACGGTCACTATCTTGTCGATGTGTTCGAGCCCTTCCGCCTCTTTGTAAGGGAGGGGCTCGGTGAGGGAGCGGTAGAGCTTTTGGCTGAGGATGGGCTGCAGCGTGCCGTTGACCAGCGACGATTTGCCGGAGCCGCTGACGCCCGTGAAGCATACGAACTTGCCGAGCGGCAGGTGCAGCTCCACGTCCTTGAGGTTGTGCCCCGAGGCGCCGCGCAGCACTATCTCCTTGCCGTTGCCGGGGCGCCGCTTCCCCGGGACGGGAATGGAGCGCGTGCCGTTGAGGTAAGAGGCCGTCAGCGTGTCGGCTTTGAGCATTTCAGCCGGAGTGCCGGAGAATACCACCTCGCCGCCGCGGACGCCCGCTCCGGGACCGATGTCCACCACGTAGTCGGCGTCGAGCATTATGTCGCGGTCATGTTCCACCACGATGATTGAGTTGCCGTTGTCGCGCAGCTGTTTCAGCGAGTTTATGAGGCGCACGTTGTCGCGCTGGTGCAGGCCGATGGAGGGTTCGTCGAGCACGTATAGCACGTTTACGAGCTGCGAGCCTATCTGCGTGGCGAGGCGTATGCGCTGGCTCTCGCCGCCGGAGAGCGAGGCCGAGGCGCGGTTGAGCGAGAGGTAGTCGAGCCCTATGTCGAGCAGGAACCGCAGGCGCGTGCGTATCTCCTTGAGTATTTCTTCGGCCACGGTGCGGCGCGCGGGGTCGAGGCGGTCTTCGAGCCCCTGCGTCCATTCGTAGAGCGTGGCTATGTCCCATTGCGAGATTTCGGCTATGTTGCGGCCGTCGATGAAGAAGTGGAGGCTTTCGCGCTTGAGCCGCTGTCCGCCGCATTCGGGGCACGGCGCGGTGGCGTAGAAGCGGTTGCTCCAGCGGTTGGCCTTGGCGCCGGCCTCCTCGTCCTGCTGCATTTCTATGTACTTGACGAGGCCGTTGTAGCTGTGGGCGTAGATGCCGCTCTCGAGGCGCAGGCGTGCCGTTGTGCCGTTCAGGATGTCGTCCACGGCCTCGGGCGGTAACTCCGAGATTGGCGTCTTGAGCGTGGCGCCGTGGAGCTGGCAGATGGCGTCCACCTGCTGGAATATCAGCGTGTTGCGGTATTTGCCGAGCGGTTCTATGCCGCCTGCGTAGATGCTCTTCGAGGGGTCGGGGATAATCTTCTCGCGGTCCACGAGCGAAACGGTGCCGATGCCCTTGCAGTGCGGGCAGGCGCCTTGCGGCGAGTTGAAGGAGAAGTCGTGCGGCGCCGGTTCGGAGTATGAGATTCCGCTCTCGGGGTCCATCAGGAGCTGCGAATAGTGGCGCGTCTCGTCGGCCTCCACGTCGTATATCATAAGCTCCTTGCCCCCCTGGTGCAGGGCGTTCTCCACCGATTCCTTGAGGCGCTGCAGGTCGTCGGCACGTGCCCGCAGGCGGTCCACCACGAGCTCGATGGAGTGGTTGCGGTAGCGGTCCACCTTCATGCCGTAGGCCAGTTCCACGAGACGCCCGTCCACGCGCGCGTTGAGGTAACCTTTCTTGCGCAGCGACTCGAAGAGCTCCTTGTAGTGCCCCTTGCGGTTCTTTACCAGCGGCGCAAGGATGTATATCTTGCGTCCGGAGTAGCGTCCGAGGATGAGCGAGACTATCTGCTCGCGGGTGTACTTGACCATAGGCTGCCCCGAGATGTAGCTGCGCGCCTCGCCCATGCGGGCGTAGAGCAGGCGGAAGAAGTCGTAAATCTCCGTCGTGGTGCCGATGGTGCTCCGCGGGTTGCGGTTCACGGTCTTCTGCTCGATGCTGATGACGGGGCTGAGGCCGGTAATCTTGTCGACGTCGGGGCGTTCCAGCGAGCCGAGCATATTGCGGGCATAAGAGGAGAAAGTCTCGATATAGCGGCGCTGGCCCTCGGCGAAGATGGTGTCGAAGGCGAGCGACGATTTGCCGCATCCGCTCAGGCCGGTGACTACGGAGAGGCGTCCGTGGGGGATGGCGACGTCTATGTTCTTGAGGTTATGTACGCGTGCGCCGTAGACTTCCACGGCATCGGTGGCGGATATATGTTTTTCCAATTTCTTTTTGCTGAGGTTTTTTTTCACTCCACGGGGTTGGTGCCGGGGGTGGCGGTCTGCTTGTAGTTGATGATGTTGATGTCGCCGCTCTTCTTGTACTTCCTGCCGTCGGCGCCGCGTGCCTGGATGACGTAGTAGTAGACGCCGCTCTTCACGAGCTTCCCCTTGTATTTGCCGTCCCAGCCCTTTGACGGGTCGGTGAAGTGGAAGAGCTGGTGGCCGTAGCGGTCGAATATCCAGCACTCGAACTCCACGAGGGAGCGGTAAGAGACTTTCCACTCGTCGTTGACCCCCTCCGAGGCTCCGGGCGAGAATGCGTTGGGACAACGCAGCTCCGAGTCGCCTATCTGCACTTCATAGACGTCGCCGTAGGTCTGGCACGAGCCGTCGGCGTTGCTCCCTACGTAGCGCACGTAGGTCACGCCCTGTTCCATGAAGGTGAAGTCGAGGTCGCGCTCGTTGAAGCGGTAAGTGATGTTCTCGAAGTCGGGGTCCGTGGCCATCTGCCATTCGTGGTGGATGACGGCGTCGGTTGTGAACGAGCGGAAGGAGATGTCGGCCGGTGCCGAGCCGCCGAGTCCGGAGGTGTTGTCGCCGCCTGTCTGGTTCGACGGGTCTTTCTCTTCGCCCTCCCCGCCGGTGTCGCCGGAGCCTTGCTGCTCGGCGGTGGTGCGGCAGTCAACGGCCGTGGGCTGGAAGAAGTCGCTCTCGGCTCTCAGCGCTTCGCCCCAATGCTGCAGGAAGCGGTCGCCGGTTATTGTGAAGTAGGTGGAGCAATAGACCGGCGGTACGAGGTGTACGGTATGGACGAGTTCGGGTATGTAAAAGTTAATCAGCGATGTCTCGAAGTCCGTTGCGCCGTCGGGCCACGACTGCTGGTTGTACTCTATCGTTATTTGGCGTTCGAGGGTCTCCTGGCGGCCGTTGATGGTGAAGAAGTGTATCGCGTCGGCAGTTCCTGCGATGTCGAGCGCGGTGCGGTCGCAGTCGCTCTCCTCGGTGTTCACGGTGACGCCTGAGAGGGTCATGCGGTGGGCGGAATAGTCCGTGAGCCAAAAGTATGTGCGCCGGTCGCCGTCCTCTATTATGTAGCCGGTGTCGCCTTCGGGAGCGGTGAGCCGGAAGCCGGAGGCGGTTCGTTCCACACCCGGTGCCGCTTCTGCGAAACCGCCGCCGAGGTTGCTGTAACGCAGCCAGTTGACGGACGGCGACGAGGTGGCATAGTCGATGCTGACGCCGTCGAGCGAGTAGAGCACGTACACGGCGTCGAGGCCGGTGTTGCGCTCGGGAGTGACGGTGATGACGTCGCGGACGTTGCCGGAGAATGATATGTCGGTAGCCGCCGCCGAAGCCGTGAGGGGCGCCGCGGCGAGCAGTAGAGCTGAGATGTGAGCAAACTTGGCCATACGTAGTCTGTGTGAAGGGGGTTGATGGTTTGTCCCTTCACTGTTAAACGCAGTTCGCGCCCGTTTTATTGTGTAATACAGCCGTGGGATAAAAGGGGTGGCCGGGATTACATTTTCTTGAGGCTGGCCTCGATGGAGTCGATGGCTTCGGCGAGTTCGCGGCTGTAGGGGATGCGGTCCTTGATGGTCTTGATGCCGTAGAGCACCGTGGCATGGCGGCGGTTAAGCTTACCCCCTATGGCTGAGGAGGAGAGCTTGGTGTGCTTGCCGGCAAGGTACATGATGAGCTGGCGGGCGTCGGCTATGTCGCGCAGGCGGCTCTTGGTGAAGATTACGTCCGGGCTGAGCTTGTAGTACTCTGCCGTGGCCTCCACTATCATGTCGAAGTTTATGACGCGCTTCTCGTGGCGTATGCTGTGGCGCATCACTTCGAGGGCCATCTCCACGGTAATGGGCTGGTTGCGGGCGATGGAGTTGGTGAGGATTCCCATTACGATGCCTTCGAGCTGGCGCACGGAGCCGTCGGCCTTCTCGGCGATGATGTCTATGACCTCGGGCGGGATGCTGAGTCCGTTGCGTTCGGCCTTGAAGTTGAGTATGGCCTTGCGGAGCGCCAGGTCGGGCTTCGGGAGCTGTTCCACGACTCCCCATTTGAAACGGTCTATGAGGCGGTCGGTCATTCCGTCGAGCTCCACCGGCGGACGGTCGCAGGTGAACATCAGCTTCTTGCCGCGCTGGTGGAGGTGGTTGAAGATGGGGAAGAGGGCGTTGAGCGTACCGGCCTTGTATGAAATCTCCTGGAGGTCGTCGATGAGCAGCACGTCTATGCCTTCGTACCAGGTTATGAAGTCGGGGATGTTGCCCTTTATCTTGGCGGTGCTGTACTGGTTCTGGAACATGCGCGAGGAGACGTACAGCACCCTCATCTGGGGGTTGTTCTCCTTGAGACGCAGTCCCACGGCCTGGATGAGGTGGGTCTTTCCCACGCCCACGTCGCCGTAGAGGAAGAAGGGGTTGAAGTCGTTCTTCCGGGGATTCTGGGCTATGAACTCTGCTATGACGAAGGGGAGGTGGTTGCTTTCGCCCACACAGTAGTTCTCGAAGTTATAGACGGGGTTGAGCTGAGAGTCGATGTCTGAGAGGCGGGACTGTGCGAAAGGGGAGGCGGCGCCCTGTGCCGAGGTGACGGTCTTGTTCAGTGCGATGCTGCTCTGCCGCGAGGCAGACATGTGGACGTGGCTCTGGCGGTCGCCGCTGATGACGGGGACGTCGTATTTCCACTTGATGGTGTCGCCGAAGACACGGCGCAGCGATTTGCTGAGAATCTCGTGGAAGCGGGTTTCGTAGAGTTCCTGTATATATAGGGTGGGAAGTTCGAGCGTGAGAGTGTCGTCGGCATACGAGATGGGCTTGGAGCAGCTGAACCATGCGTCGAACTTCTCCTGGCCTATGTTGTCCCGTATGATTTCGAGACACTTGTTCCAAAGTAGCTTATATGTTTCGTCCATAACGTTATTCCCGGGTCGGACGGCAGGTCGGCGGCCGTTTTGGGGAGTACAAAATTCGGAAAATTTTTCGGATAAAAAAACTGTTAAATTTTTTGGAATTTACGAGTCGTTGATAACGGTATTGATTATCAGAGAGTTGGGCGCACGGGTGTGTACGCGTTTGTGCCCCGGAGTGTCATGGTGGCATAAGTGAGTTGATTGTCAGCGTGTTAGATGGCCGGCAGGAGTTTTACAAGTGTTAACACTGTGTGCCGTAAAGTGCTAAAACTCACGGTCGGGGCGACGGTGTGTTATTTTAAATATTTAAAATAAGCGCGGTCGTCATCGCTGTCGTGGTACGTATGGAGCGAGAGGGAGTGGCCGTCGTAGCGCGCGTAACTGAAATGTGTGAGCCAGTCGCCGAGTATTATCACGTGTGAGGAGGGGGGGACGGGGATGTCTTCGAGTATGTGGAGGTGACCGAAGATGAAGTACGGGATGTCGGGGTGGTCCCGGAGGTAACGGCGTGCGAAGGCCACGAGGCGGTCGGGCTTCGGGGCGGAGTCCTGCGAGTCGGCGGCGCGGCTGTGGCGGCTCCAGCCGAGGGCGAAGGGGATGGTCCAGCGCGGGTGGATGGCGGCGTAGAGGCGTTGGCAGAAACGGTTGCGGAAGAGGCGGCGCATCAGGCGGAAGGAACGCGAGGAGTCGTCCTGCGCGTCGCCGTGGGAGATGAAGAATTTGCTGCCGTCTATCTCGGTGAGCAGGTCGCCGTCCACCACGCGGATGCCGAGTTCGCGCGGGAGATAGTCGAAAATCCAGATGTCGTGGTTGCCTATGAGCCAGGTTATCTCCACTCCGGAGTCGGAGAGCTCGGCCAGCTTGCCGAAGAAGCGGACGAAACCGCGGGGCACCACGTAGCGGTATTCGTACCAGTAGTCGAGGACGTCGCCGACCAGGAAAACTCTACGGGCGGTAGGGGAGATGGCGTCGAGGAAACGGCACACGCGGCGCTCGGCGGCGTGGATGTCGCCGGCGTAACGGGCGCCGAGGTGCAGGTCGCTCAGGAAGTATGTGCAGGTTCTTGCCGTCACTTTTCTTTGTAGCCGCTCTTAGCTAAGCCGCTGATGCGGCTTGGGGCGGAGGCATTCCTGCCTCCGTTCCATAAAG
>OJRI01000082.1_pt1 | contig 74386 bp, 68 predicted proteins | sample 1599151 | NCBI WGS metagenome assembly OJRI01 (sample SAMN03922457, study PRJEB24848) | human gut metagenome | isolation source: stool sample | host: Homo sapiens | place: Germany | collected 2009-11
ACTTGATGAAGGAGATCGGCTGGAGTATTACGTGAATCCGATGAAAGTTATAGTTTAATTATTACAGTGATATGAACTACAGCAAGCAGAATCTTATAGTCGTAAACAAGCATTTCAGCCGTGAGGATTTCGTCTTTTCTGGAATACGGACGGAACGGCAGAGTCGTATCTCAGCCAGTGGTTTCCGTGCGCTTTCGTGGTGGATGATGTGTGCTACAACTCCACGGAGCAATACATGATGGCGCAGAAGGCATTGGTTTTCGGCGACACGGAAATCCTCGCCGAGATTATGGCGTCGTTCAATCCAGGCCTTATAAAAAAACTCGGACGGCGCGTGCGCAACTTCGACTCCGCGGTGTGGAGCGCGAGGAGCCGCGAGGTTGTAAAGACCGGCAACCTTGCCAAATTCGCTCAAAACGAGAAACTTAAAGACTACCTCCTCTCTACCGGAGACCGTGTTTTAGTGGAAGCGTCGCCTTTCGACTTAATCTGGGGAATCGGCTATGGCGTCGAGGCTCCCGAGGCAACGCATCCCGAGCTCTGGCGCGGCGAAAACCGCCTCGGCTTCATCCTCATGGAAGTGCGCAACATGCTGCGTTCCGGCATTGTCAAATAACAATATAACAATCTGGAATTATGGAATTTACACCTGACAAGATAACAGCTTTACAGCCGAATGAGGTGTTCGTCTTCGGCAGCAATCTCGCCGGGATGCACGGCGGCGGCGCGGCGCGTGTGGCACGCAAACTTTTCGGCGCCGTCATGGGACAGGGCGTCGGCCTTCAAGGACAGTCGTATGCCATCCCCACGATGCAAGGCGGCGTTGAGACGATAAAACCTTACGTCGACGAGTTTATCGCCTTCGCCGAGTCGCATCCGGAACTGAAATTCTACGTTACGCGCATAGGCTGCGGCATAGCCGGCTTCACGGACGCGGAGATTGCCCCACTTTTCAAAAACGCCCTCGGCAAACCAAACATCGTGCTGCCCCGCGACTTCGTAGAAGTGCTTGAAAATAAATAAGAGGTTTTCAGCGGGTGAGGGCGCGGTAGACGGCGGCGGAGATGCGGGATATGGCGCGGGCTGCGCCGGTTTCGTCGCCGTGGAAGTCTTTTACCAGTACCACGAGGGTGTAGTGGCGCCCGTCGCCATAGGTGATGAACGCAGCGTCGTTATGTGCCGCGAGGATACCGTTTTCGCGGAATCCGGAGCCGGTTTTATGACCGACGGTTACCCCTTTCTGCGACTGCAACGGCGCCACGATGCGGTCGGTGCCGGTCTTACATTCGCGCAATGTGCGGCATATAAAATCCTGATTGTCAGTGCCGATTACCGAATCGGTGTAAAGTCGGCCGAGCAAGATGGCCACTCCGAGCGGCGACGAACTGTTGGAGTAACATTTGCGGTGGTCGGCGCTCATTTCCTCTTCGTCGTAAACGAGGCGGAAGCTTCTGCGCGGAATCAGTGAGGCGATGAACGCGTCTGTTTCCTTCACCGACGTGAATTGCCTGAACAGCAGGTTGCTGGCATTGTTGTCACTCTGCATCAGGGTGTAACGCAGCAGTTCGCGCACCGTGAGCTTGATGGTGTCGCCGGTGTGCTCCTTCAGCATCGGCGACCACGTGTGGGGGTTGAGCGACGAACGCGGGATGCTCAAAGCGGTGTCGAGCGACCGTCCCGCCTTCTCGAAATCGTGGCACAACGCCACGGCCTGATGCAGCTTGAAGACGCTCATCAGCGGATATTTGTTCTCGTTATTCACGACAACGGTATCTCCGTTGTCAGTGATCAGAACAGCGCCTATCTCTGCTTCATAATCTTCTGTAATTGAGTGTATTGAATCTTTTAAGGCACTCAAACGCATATTGGCGGATTTCTGTATTACGGTGTTTTCCGCCGCATTCTTTCGCGTTACGACGCCACACGCCGCGAGGAAAACGGCCATCAATGCCGCGCCAACCACTGTGACGGTTTTCATAAGTCTCTTCATAACCGCAAAATTACGAATTTATCCGATAAAAAGACTCGTAAGAGCGCAAAAAATTCCGGAAGCCGCCGAGTTGATTTAGAAAATTTTAATTTCTTTGTAATTCTCTTCGCGTTTACATTGCGTTATCTTTGCAAATACTGATAAGAAGATTTATTGGGCCGGGACAGACAGTATAGCGTCATGGAGAGGAAACCTTTCGCTATTTTCACGGCATTTTACGGACAAACATGGAAACTTTTTTGCGGCGGATGTGTCACAAAGGGCACCGGCTTACGTTATTTGAGCATGGACGTTAATTGTTTGCATCGTTTTTTGTACTCTTTGGCGCGGTGGCGCCGGGGAGCGGCGGCTATTGTCGCGGTTTTGCTGGCTGCAGCCTTCGGCGCGGCACCGGCTGGGGCTCAGAGCCGCATCGTGGTGGTGGTCGATTCACTTTCGGGCGAACCGCTGGCCGGCGTTTCGGTTTTCGACAACCGCGGGCGCACCCTCGGCATGGCCGATGACAAAGGCGTGGTACCCGATTTTCCAGCCACAGCTTATCCCCTGACGGTCAGCACGCTGGGTTATTCATCCAAAAAAGTACCGCGCGGCTTCCAGGGACGGGTGGAGCTTGTGGAGAAGACGGCGCAGTTGCCCGAAGTAGTCGTGGAGTCGGACAAGCATCAGGTGCAACACCTGGTGGCATACGTGCGCGAATACTCCACCGCCTCCACTTACAGCGACACTGTGCTGCTCTTCCGAGAAAAGACGGTCGACTTCATGGTGCCTGCCGCAGGCGTGAAGAAAAAATACAAGGGATGGCTGTCGCCGCGCGTGCTCGCCTCGAAGTCATATTACCGCTTCACCAACCGCCAGGGGCTGGACAGCGTGAGCCGTTTCTTCGGACAGCACTTCTCGTGGTCCGACTGGGTGGGGCTCTTCCGCGACGCCGACGTGCCCGCCGGCATCATGATGCGCACACAACAGCGCGACACCATCTTTGGGGCGCGCCTGCCCCTCTCCGTGTGGCAACGCTCCGGCGACAAGGTGCAGGTCGACGTCGACGTGCTGAATGAAGACAACTTCGACCGCTGGGTTCCCGCGCTTGCCGGCTTCCCGGCCGCCAACATGACCTTCGACACCTTCAGGCTGCGCTATCGCCTCGACGACGTTGAGGAAGGCGCCGTCTATCCCGACAACGTGGAGTCGCTGGCCGTGCATATAGAGTCGACCGGCCGCGGCCGCAACATGCAACGCCTCTTCCGCACAAGCGCACCGATTTATGTCGACACATACGCCGAAATCTACATCGCCGACAAGGAATACCTCACCGTCGCCGAGGCCAGGAAGCTGGAGAAAGACCCGCCGCGCGGCGACGAGATAGGAATAGTGACGGCAGCGACGGCACCGGAGTTGCAGCCCGCCATCGCCGACCTGGTGGCGCGCGTCAACGCCATCGACCCGAACGCCATCCGCCTCGACGCCGAGCCCGACGCCCTGCTGCGCAACCCCAACAAAAATCTCGACAAAAAGCAGAAGAAAGGCTTCCTCCAGAAGCTCAAGGGCCTGATAAACTGACGGCGTCGGCCACACTTCCCGCCACCGCTTGCGCAGTGGAAGCCAACGTTATAAAACCAGGCGTGGATGTGCGGCTTGGAAGGCGGCGAGGAGCCGGGCCGTTTCTTGGCGGAAGTCGGCGGCTGCGGCGCTTTCGGGGTGAAGGAAGCGGTGGTCAAGGCGCCGGCGCAGCGATTCGGCTTCGTTCAGGAGGCGACGCGAGGCCTCGCTGTAGTAGGTTTCCCGGAAGCGGGCGAAGATGTAGTCGGCTGCTTGCGGCGTGGGATGCGCCAGGTCTTCGGTGCAGAAACGGTAATCACGCAGGTCGTCGATGAGCAGCTCGTAGGCGGGGAAGTATTCCACGTTCTCAAGCGCGTGCGTGAGCATGTCTACGGCCAGATGCAGTATACTCTTGCTCAGAGTGTTGGCGTGCTGTCCCTCCTTGAGGTGCCGCACCGGCGAGACGGTGAAGATGATGCGTAGCCCGGGATTGAGGACGCGGAGCCGTTCTATGAGGCGGTGCCACGGCGCGGCTATGGCCTGCGGTGTGAGCATGTCACGCACGAAGAGGCGCGACGGCTGTTTGTGACAGTTGGCCACGGCGGTGAAAGGGGGCTCGGCCAGGACGTAGACGATGGCCGTTCCTAAGGTGACTATCAATGTTCTGGCTGTGGCGAGGCCCGTGCGCAGCCGCTGCATGGCGGCGTCGGCTTGCTCTTGGAACGTTTCGCGGTCAGTGCAGGTGAAATCTCCTGACAGAAGCCATGAAAACCAGAGGTCGCCGTCCTGCTGCGGCGTCACCTTTTCGCCCGAAAGGGCGAACTCTATGACGGTGCGGACGGATTCCGGATTGAAAAGTATTCCCGTAGGATTGACCGTGGCCGGGAGCATGGCGCGCCGCATCCTGCTCCCTATGTTTTCAGCGAAACATGAGCCGAGCAGCAGTACATCCTCCTCGGGGTCAAGGGGTTGCGGCGAGGGCGCTATGCGGCACACGGCGCGGAAGGTTTCGTTCTCGGGAGTCATTGGTCAGCGGGCTGGTAGTCGGTGGATGTTACGCTGAACTCGGTGCGGCGGTTCACCTGGTCGGCGACCTCCTTGTCCTCCTCCGAAAGGGTTTCGATGTATTGCTCGTCGAGCACCGTCCCTTCGGGGAACTGCGGGTATTGCGAGTTGATGCGCTTGGTGACGGCCTTCGGCACCGTCTTGCCGTAGCCATGCCACGAGAGGCGTGACTCCGGTATGCCGATGGAAATCAGATAGTCCACAACGCTCTTGGCGCGACGCTCCGAAAGGTCCATGTTGTACTCTTCGGAACCGTGTCGGTCGGTATGGCTGGCCATTTCGAGCGTCACCGTGGGGTTGTCTTCCAGTATCTGCGCAATGCCGTTGAGGGCTTCCACCGATTCGGGGCGAAGGTCAGCCTTGTCGAAGTCGTAGAAGATATTCTCCACCATGTTGGGCTTGTCGATGGATGCAAGCACGAAGTCTATAGCATAGTCGGCGTCCTCCTCGGCCGAGTCGCTCTCGAACTCTTCCTTCACGTTAAGATAGCCCTTTGCGCCGGCCATCATCACATACTTGACGCCGCGTGCCAGGTTGAAGCGGAAGGAGCCGTCGTCACGCGAGACTTCCTTCTGTATGGAGCCGTCGTCGCCCACGATGCGTATCACGGCATCCGGGATAGGCTCGTCATCCTTGTCGAGCACGTAACCGGAGATGGTGATTTTCAGGTCCGGGAGCATGAAGGAGTAGATGTGGTCGAATCCGCGGGCGTCCCCGCGGTTGGAACTGAAGAATCCCTCCTCCCCTTTTCCGAAGGTGATGCCGAAGTCATCCGCGGAGCTGTTAATGGGTTTCCCCATATTGCTGACCGCCCAGCCGCCGTCGGGCTGTTTCTGCGCCTTGAAGAGGTCGAGTCCGCCGAAGCCGGGATGGCCGTCGCTGGCGAAGTAGAGAAGCGAGTCGGTGCGCATATAGGGGAACACCTCGTCACCCCCGGTGTTGATGTCGGGTCCGAGGTTTTCGAGCGACCCTTTGGTGTCGGCTATGTTGATGCGCCAGAGGTCCTTGCCACCGTATCCGCCCGGCATGTCGGAGGAGAAGATGAGCCATTTGCCGTCGGGCGTTACTGCCGGATGTCCAACGGCCGAGAGCGTGTCGGGGGTGATTTCATACTTCACCGGCTTGCTCCACGACTGCTCGGAGCGCTTCGAAGTGTATATTTCCACAGTGGTGTTGGCCACCGGGGAGCGGCGCGCCATGGTGAGGTACATGGTGGAGGCGTCGGGCGAGAAGCTGCATATTCCCTCCTCCATCTCGGAGTTCAGTTCGCCCTCGGCCGGTTCGGGGCGCTGCCATTCGCCGCGTTCGTTCTTCTTGGCGTAGAAGATGTCGGCTTTCTTGGCGCCGGTGATTTCGCTCTTGGCGGTGCCGGTGGCCTTTTCGGTGGAGGAGGTGAAGTAGAGCACGTCGGCGTTCTTGTCGAGGAACATCGGGGCATAGTCGGCGCGGCGCGAGTTGAAGAGTTTGGCGTTCTTCACCACGTAGCGCGTGTTGTTGCCGTCGGCGGCCTCCATGGCATCGCGGCAACCCTGCACACCCTCCTTGGCGAGCTTGTCCTGCGGCTGCCATTCCAGATAGGTGTCGTAAGCCTCCACGGCGTCGCGGTACTTGCCTTCGGCCTGGAGGGCGCGCCCCAGCAGGAAGTATGCCGTGGAGTCCGGGTAATGGTAGCGTATGGCGTTCTGGTAGGCGGCCGAGGCGCGGGCAAACTGGCTAAGGCGCGTGTAGCACTCCCCCATCTTGAAGGCCACTTCGCCGCGCAGTTCGCGGTCTTCCTTCTTGGTCAGGGAGTTGTAGACCTTTCGGTAAGTCTTCGAGGCGTCGAAGTATTCGCCGCGGGCAAACTGCTCGTTGGCCTGCGTGAGCTTCGGTCCCTTGCAGGACGGCAGCAACAGCAGGACCATGAGCGTAAGGATATATGCTGATGTTTTCGACATTTTATTCTGTAACAAAAGGATACGGCACATGCCATATCCTTTATTATAAACGCTCGTATGTCGTGCGATATTGTATCGGTTACTTTTTCATGGTGAACCGGCGCGAGCCGAGGCGGTGACCGTCGCAGAACACGTCCACTGTATAGTCGCCAGGCGTCGGGGTGGCGGTCACGTTCACATATATCATCATGCGCAGCTCGCCGTTGTCATATTCCGCCTGTTTCACGGCCGAGACTGCCACCTGCTGGCCGTCGAAGCTTACGGAGCCTTGCCCACCGAGAAGAGTCCCCTCGGGAGTGAGCACGCGCACGGCGAAGGTTTTCATGCCGGCCGAGGCGGTGTTGTTGGGCGCCACGGAGAAAGAGACGCCGAGCTGGCGCGCCTTCGTGATGTTCTTCTCAGCCTTGCCTTTCTTATTATAAGCGGTGAGGTTGAGGGCCGTGATGTTTAGCTTGCTTGCCACGCGCACCTGGTTGGTAAGCTGCTCGTTGCGCGAGGCGGTCTGCTGCACCTGCGTGGTGAGCTCCTCGTTGCGCGAGGCCGATTGCTGCAGCTGCGTGCGCAGCTCGGCGTTCTCGTTGCTGAGGCGCTCCATCTCTTGCAGGTAATGGCGCACGATGTCCTTCAGCGTCGCGATTTCAGCTTCCAGTTGCTTGATTTTCTCGCGGTTCTGCTTGTTGGAGGATTTCTCGCTGTTCAGCTCGCCCAACAACTTGTTGATGCGTTCCTTGGCGTCGTTGTATTCCTTGACTATCTTGTCGTCCTTAAGATACTTTTCCTGACCCTCGAACTGCTCTACCTGCGCTTCGAGTTGCTCGAACTGGTTGGTAAGCTCAAGCTGGTCGTAGGCATTTTGCAGCGAGTCACGCTGCTCGGTGGCGTCGAGAAGCGGCACTTCCTTTTGCTCGGGTTCGGTCTCCTGCGGTGTCATAATGACATAAACTATGAGGGCGACGATAATCGCCACGACACCTATACCGGAGAAAAGTATAATCTTCTGTTGCTTGTTCATGGGGTTGAAAATGGTTATCACCGCAAAATTAGGAAAAATCCCCGAAACGGCAAAACCGCAGCCAAGAAAACCATACGAAACCGCCGACTCCGCCCATAAACGCCCCGTATTTTATAATTGTCCGGAATTACAGCGAGGTGGAGAGGGCGACGTCGGGGGTGGATATTTTGACGGGTATGCGCACCCACAGGCAGTCCGGGAGCAGACGCCACAGCGCGGCGAGGGCGCGCCAGCGGCCGTCGATGACCGCCACACGCTCGCGGCGCACTATGGCGCGCAGTATCTGCGGAAGCACCTCTTCCGTCGTCATCTCCATGGGGTAGTTCAGCCCCGGTACGAGCAACGGCGTGCGCACCCATCCGGGACGTATGTCGGTGAAGCTTATCTGCGCGTGCTCGGCATGCGCCAGCTGCTCGAGCGCCACCATATATGTCTGCGCAAATTTCTTGGAGGAGGAATATGCCGAAAGCCTTCCGATGCCGTTCGTTCCGGCCACCGAGGTGATGGCGGCTATCTGGCCGCGCACGCCGTTGTCGCGCAGCCAGCGGTAGGCGGCGCAAAGCATCCGGGCGAATCCGCCCGCGTTAGTCTCTATAATCTGCACTTCGCGCTCGGGGTTGAGCTCCACGTTTTCGTAGCCAATGCCGGCCACATGGAAATATATGTCCATTCCGCCGGTGCGCTCGATGAGCAATTTAAGCCGGTCCGGAGCCTGCGGTTTGGTTACGTCGATGTCCATATATTCCACAAACTCGGGATACTTCTGTTGCAGACGGTGCATCGGCTCGGTGTGCCGTGCCGCCAGTCCCACGCGCACTCCGCGCGAGGCCAATGCCTCCGCCACGGCATATCCGATGCCCGACGAGGCGCCCATGATGATAACTCTTTTCATAACTGTGCTTTTAAAATAAAAACGCCGTGTCCGACAATTAGTTTAAGACGCGTCCATAAATACAAAACCTCCGGGGGTGAAGCACTTCCGGAGGTTTATATTGTATTTGGGAAATCAGTGTTTCTTAGCGCGGCCGCCGATGGTTACCGCTATGCCTATGTCAAGAGAGTTGAATCCTTTGCGTATAATGTGGGAGGAAGCATATATGCGCAAGTGATGCCACAGTTCCACACCTATTTTCGGAGTGAAGAGGACGCCTGTTCCGGAGACATCATACAGACGGTCGCCGACTGTGTCATATAAACCTACGCCTATGCCGATTTCCGCAAAGGGATTGACTTTCCGTCCTTGTCTGAAATTATAACCTCCGGTCAGGGAGAATCCCAATATGCGGTTGGTCTGGTGCATGTCATACTCGGGATGTCCGGGATAATCCCAACCCCTCATAACTCCTGTAAAATCTGCGGCAATGCCGCAGTCGAAGCCTGAGTTGGGTATGTTGTATCTCAGCGCGACACCCATGTTGAGGCCCGCTCTTGCGTGCATATCGTGATAGCTGTCGGCAGGGAAAGAGAACCCGAAGTTAGCATCTCCCTCCATTCTCTGTACATCGAGAGGTTTTGTGAGAAAATCAGCGGCATAAGCCGAAGCGGCGCAAGCCACTATAAGCAACAATGTTGCGAGAACTTTATATACCTGTTTCATAATGATTGTTAATAGATAGGTTATTTTGGGTTTCTGCGAAATTACATAAAAATTTAACTCCTGCAAGTATTTTTTTGAAAAATATTTTTAAATTATTAAATTTAAAGTAACAGAAATTGAGATAACTCTTCTATAACGCAGTTATTTATTCAAAATCAAGAGATTAATTACCCAATAATCCAAATTTATACCCAATATAATACAATTATGCCATCTGTTGATTATTTTCAGCACCACCGGTCTGGCCGTTCCGCAAGCATTCCACAACGAGGAGAAGCTCACTCTCCATCTGCGACCTCCAAATTATCTTCTGTGCTGTTCTGCAAAAAGCAACCGATGCGACTCTTATTTATAGGTAACGCATTTATAGGTAACGCAGTAAGTAAATGTGCATTTTGGTTAACCCAGGTTCCTGAAGTATAATGCCAATAGTTTGCCGTTATATGTATTGCGTAGCGCTTCCTCGCGGAGGCGCTGACGCAATTCGGGCACAGTAAAATTCACATTTACTTTCTTTGCTTACTATAAGAAATACTGCGAATGGAAGGATTAATCCTTAATCCAAAATACCTATCTATACAGTGCTCTAATTTAAATAATAGAGGTAATGGTGTAAAAAATGTTAAAATGCTTGCGGGCGCGGGAAAAATGCATTATCTTTGCGGCGCAATTTCGGAGCAGACCTCGGTCTGACGACGGAAGTGGACAAATTTGGCTGCTTGCAACCACTCAAAAAAATGCTAAAATTCGCGTTACAAGGCCTCGCGGCGCCCTTCTCCGGGCCGGGGGTGCCTGCATTTGAAAACCCGACTTTTACACGGCATTCGGTTGCACGAGCAAACCAGGTGCCGCGATTTTTTTATCACTGCCGCATCTCCGCCAAACAGTCCTGCCAAACAAGAAATTTTTAAACACAAAAAGAAATATGAGCTACTTATTCACATCCGAATCAGTTTCCGAAGGGCATCCCGACAAGGTTGCCGACCAGATAAGCGACGCGCTGCTCGACCAGTTCCTCGCATTCGACCCCACATCCAAAGTCGCCGTAGAAACTATGGTCACCACCGGCCAGGTGATGGTGGCCGGCGAAGTGACTTCCGACGCTTACGTCGACGTTCCGGTTGTAATCCGCGACCTCATCAACCGCATAGGCTATAACCGCGGGGCGTTCCGCTTCGACGGCGACTCGTGCGGCATCCTGAGCGCCATCCACGAGCAGAGCCCCGACATCAAGCGCGGTGTGGAGCGCGACGTCCCCGCCGAGCAGGGTGCCGGCGACCAGGGTATGATGTTCGGCTACGCCTGCGACGAAACCGAAAACTACATGCCGCTGACCCTCGACCTCTCCCACCGCCTGCTACGCGAGCTCGCCGACATCCGACGCGAGGGGAAAGAGATGACCTATTACCGCAAGGGGAAACTCACCACCTACCTGCGTCCGGACGCAAAGAGCCAGGTGACGGTGGAGTATGACGACCAGGGACGTCCGCTGCGCATCGACACCATAGTGATTTCGACGCAGCACGACGAGTTCGTCCAGCGGCTCGACGACACCCCGGAAGCACAGGCGGCGGCCGACAAGGAGATGCTGGAGCAGATACGCCGCGACGTGCAGGAAGTGCTTCTTCCGCGTGTCATCGCCACCCTCCCCGAGGCCACGCAGGCCCTCTTCAAGGAGGGTTACAAACTGTACGTAAACCCGACGGGCAAGTTCGTACTCGGCGGACCGCACGCCGACACGGGCCTGACCGGCCGCAAGATAATAGTGGACACCTACGGCGGCCGCGGCGCACACGGCGGCGGCGCCTTCTCCGGCAAAGACCCCTCTAAGGTGGACCGCTCGGCCGCCTACGCCATGCGCCACATAGCCAAGAACCTCGTGGCCGCCGGAGTGGCGCGCCAGGTGCTCGTCCAGGTGTCGTATGCCATCGGCAAGGCCGAGCCTATCAACATCTTCGTCAACACCTACGGCACGGCGCGCCCCGGCCTCACAGACCGGCAGATAGCCGACGCCATTCCTCAGATTTTCGACCTCACGCCGGCAGGAATCGAGAAACGCCTCAAGCTGCGCCAGCCCATCTACCTGGAAACGGCCACCTACGGCCACATGGGCCGCAAGCCCGAAATCCTACACAAAGTGTTCCACTCCAAATATGCCGACGAAAAGGCCGTGGAGATGGACGTAGAGCTCTTTACGTGGGAGAAACTCGATTACGCCGAGCGCCTGCGCGATTTTTTCAATAAATTAATCTCAGAGAGTTAAATATCTTAATCTCAAGAAGTTAAAGTGGTTATTCAGGCGCTTCCGGGCAAAAAGCCGGGAGCGCCTGTTCATAAAAAAAGTTATAAAAGTTGTTGGATTGTAACAAAATTATTATCTTTGCATGTTCAAATGCACCCTCTGCGCTGCAAAAAGCGCCTGCGGGGTGCCCGCCGGATATGCTCCGGCCCCTTCCCGGGGGCGGAATTTCCGTGCCGGAAGGCAACCCTTAATACGAATAACTAACACTTACACAGCTATAAAGAAAGAATGGCAACATTAGAGAAAATCAGAAGTAAATCTGTGCTGCTGATCGTAGTGATCGGCCTCGCACTTCTGGCATTCATCGTCGGCGATGCGCTGACCAACAGCCGCAACCTCTTCGGCATGGGCTCGAACGTGGCGGAGGTTGACGGAGAGAAGATCGATATCACCGAGTATCAGAAAAAACGGGAAGAGCTCAACGACCAGCTCGAGCAGATGCGCCAGCAGAACCCGCAGCAGGCCGCACAGTATGACCAGCAGCAGCTGGCACAGCTCGCCATCGACCAGCTCGTGCTCGAAAAGATAATAGACAACGCAGTGAGCCGCCTCGGCATACGCGTCACCGGCGACCAACTGCGCTATTACATGATAGACAATCCCATCAGCGACAAGATGTCGCAGCTCCTGCAGGCCATGCAGCAGAACGGCCTCAGCGCCCAGACGCCCGCACAGGCCTACGAGATTATCTTCAATCCCAAACGCAACGGACTCACCGACGCCGACGTGCAGCAGTACCAGCAGATTTGGGTGGCTATGGAAAAGGAAACCCAGACCCTCATAGCCCGCAATACCTACCAGCGCGTGCTCACACAGTCGGTCAAGGCAAACGACCTCGACAAGAAAGCCCTCTACGACAACTACGTCAACACCAAGCAGCTCCAGGTGGCCTTCGTGCCTTACGGCAACCTCGACCCTAAGAAATACCCCGTGAGCGCAGCCGAACTCAACGCCCTCTACGAGAAGGAGAAAAACCTCTTCAAGGTTGAGGAACCCACCAAGTCGGTTTCCTTCATCGCCGTTAACGTAAGCCCGTCGGTCGCCGACCGCAACAAGTCTAAGAAACTCGCCGCACAGGTGCAGAAAGAACTCGGCGACTCCACGCACCAGCTCAGTAAAAACACCAAGAAAGAGGGCGTCTCGATAGCCCGCCGCCAGGTGCGCGCCACCGACCTCAACGGCCCCGTCAAGGAGTTTGTCACCGCAGCCGCTCACGGAGAGGTGAAAATCATCAACGAATCCGTGCAGGGATTCACCGTTGTCCGTATGGACAAGAGCGAGCAGCTCGTTGACTCCGTACAGCTCAACATAGTGCAGGTAGCCGGCTCCAAGATGCCCAATCAAGTGCTCGCAGCCCTCAACGGCGGCCTTGCCGTCGACTCGCTCATCACCAAATTCAACCCCGACAGCGTGCAGCTCCAGAAGGCACAGTGGATTCCGCTGTTCGCCAACGGCGGTGCCACAAACGCCATCGAAAAGAGCCAGCTCGACAGCCTCCGCAACGCCGGCGGAAAGTTCATCAGCCTCATGACCTCGCCCCAGGGCGCAGTCCTCGCTCAGATTTCCGAAGAGAAATCGCCCAAACAGATCTACGAGTTCGACGAAGTGACCTACGAACTGAAACCCTCCACGCAGACCGTCAACGACGCCCGCGCCAAACTCGAGAAATTCCTCGCCAAGAACAATACCGCCGACAAGTTCGCCGCCAACGCCTCGAAAGCCGGCTACAACGTGCAGAACCTCGAACTCACACAGTCCACTCCCGCAGTGCAGTCCCCCATGGGATTCTATCCCGACTCGCGCCAGGTAATCCGCTGGGTGCTCATGGACGGTGAAGTAGGCGACGTGAGTCATATCTACGAGTCGAGCGACGTGGCACAGCCCATGCTCTACGCCGTGGCCATCACCAGCGAGACCGAAGACTTCCTCCCCGCCTCTAACAAGAATGTGAAGGATTACCTCGAAGGCAAAATACGCCGTCAGAAAGCCGGCGACGAAATGGTCAAGAAATTCTCGGCAGCAGGAACCACCATCGAGCAGATAGCCGCCGCCATGAAGGTAGAGCCCTCAGAGGTTGCCGACTTCCGCTTCGGCCGCAACGGCGCAGTGCGCGACGCTTCTGTAATCGGCCGCGTGGCTGGCAGCAAACCGGGTGCAAAAGTGCTCGTGCTCCGTGGCGACGACGGCGTTTACGCCATCAAAATCAACGGCAACAAGAAAGAAAACTTCAAGTACGACGCCAAGAACTACGCCCGCCAGTTCCAGCAGGCGGTACAGCCCAACTACCCGAAGATGCTCAAGAGCGGCAAGGGTTACAAGAACCAGGTTTACCGCTTCGAAGCCGGAGAATAACCGCCGGCCCGAAACACACACATAAAAAGGAGTGCTTCCCCGGAAGCGCTCCTCGATAGACTCCGGAAGTTGCGGCACCAGGCCTATAAGGTCCCTAATGACCCCGAAGCAGCGGCACCGCTTATTGGGCTATCAGTCCGGGTCGCCACGCGCCGCTTATTGGGTCTATTAAGCTTATTAGGCCTAACAGCCGCATTCTTCAACTGTTTCGGCCGGCTCCAACTTTTTTTCGCATTTTTTGCCAGAACGAAAAAAATTTTGCTTACTTTGCACATTATTATCATTTTTTAAATCTTTAATACTGACCTTTATGACTCTATTGAAACGAATCATGATTGTGTCATGTCTCGGACTTCCGCTATTGGCCACGGCCCAAAGCAAGAGCGTGCCCTACACCAGCGCTCTCGCTAACGATGCCGACTGGACCGTTGTAAACGCCAATAACGACGCCAAGACATGGGAAGCCGACGACACGGCCTCTGACTTTTCCGGAACCGGGTTCTCCTCCGGCATCAAGTATTCCTGGAACAGAGACCAAGCTGCCGACGACTGGTACATCTCCCCGGCCATCACACTCGAAGCCGGCAAAGAGTACAAAATCAAGTATTGGTTCAAGACTGGTAGATATGACGAGAAATGTACACTTTACTGTGCCGATGCAAACACTACTGAAGCACTCGCAGCCGGCACAGTAATCGATGACAAGAATGGTAAATTCCAAACTGCCACCCTTTCGGCAGGGGTCTTCACTCCCGAAACCTCAGGAGACTACCACTTCGCTTTCTATGCCCACTCAGACAAAGACATGTATAATATGTACGTGACGGGCTTCTCGATAGCGGAAAATGTATTCGCTCCCGGCGCTCCCACCGACATTACGGTGACACCCGGTGCCGACAACGCTCTGAGCGCTACCTTGTCGTGGACGCTCCCGACCGTCGATAATGATGGCGCACCGCTTCCCGAAGGCTACACGGTAAACAATGTAAAGATTTACCGTGATGACGTACTTGTAGCCACTCTCGACGGCGGCGCCACCACGTGGACCGACACCGCCGAAGCCGGCCTCACCCCGGGCAAGCACCTCTATGAAGTGCAGGTCACAATCAATGACGCACAGAGCGCACGCGCCGGAGTGACAAGCTCCTGGATAGGCCCCATCGTGGCACAGAATATCCCCTGGGATGCCGCGATAGCCAATATGACGGAAACCGACTTCAACGATTTCTATACCGAACTTATCGGCGATGTAAGCACCCTTACCGGCTCATACGGCTGGCAACGTAGCTCCTCCAGCTATAACGGCAATGAAATCATATTGTCATGTGCCAGCAACAAACGTGCCGACAACTGGCTCGTGCTCCCCAAACTCGTCTTTCCCGAAGCAGGTGTCTACAAACTCTCGCTCAACGGCAAGTACAGCAACTATGACGTAAACGAAGTGGTGCTCGACTTCTACCTCGGCTCAGAGAAAACCATCGAGAACCTGTCGGCCGGCCTCAAAGGAACCATCGAGAGAATGCCCACCGCATACGTGGACCGCGAACTCTACTTCCGCGTTTCCGAAGCCGGCGAATACTACCCCGCCCTATACGCTTCCGGAAAGACCGGTTCCTCCGACCTCTGCATAAAGTCGATGAAGATAGAGAAGTCCTTCGAGACCTGCTCGCAGCCTACCAACCTCACGGTAACCGACGCCGACGGTACCGTGACAATCTCCTGGACCAACCCGGCCACCAACAACATGGGCACCGCACTGAGCGGCAACCTCTCGAAGATTGAAATCCTGCGCGGCGAAGAACTCATCGAGACCATAACCGACGAGGCACGCCTCGCGGCCGGCGCCGAGGTTTCCACAACCGACACCCCTGCGGGCAACGGCGTATTCACATATACCGTGCGCCCCTACTTCGACGGTCACGAAGCCAGCGGAACTCCCGCGACTGTGACCTCGCCCTGGATCGGCGACCCCACGCAGACCCTCCCCTACACCACCAACTTCGGCACACAGACCGAGCGCTCCCTCTTCACCGCCGTGGGCATGAGCGGGAACGAAGGCACCTGGACCCTCTCCAACGACGGCGCCGAACTCGAAACCCCGACCGGCGACGGCAATACCCGTACACTTAACGACCTGCTGATGACCCCGCCGTTCGACCTCGACGAGGCTTACTACAAGGTGACCGTATCCCTCAAGGGCGGCAAGGAAGCATTCCCGATCAAATTCGGTCTCGTGGCCGACGGCGATGAAAACCACATCCTCGTCAACCCGCAGACACTTCCCATGACCGGCTACGTCATGTCGAGCAAGGAAATCTACCTGAAAGCCGATGCCGCAGGCAAATACCGCCTCGGAATCCTCGCCGAAGGTGAGATAGCCAACTGCGCGAACATCTTCATCACACATCTCGAGGTACGCGAACAACCCGTCACTCCGGCTGTCGCCACTGACCTCACCGTCACCGTTGACCCCGAAGACATCTACAGCGCCACGGTTACATGGAAGAACCCCGCTACCTGCAATATCCCCGATGTCGTCCCCGCCATCACCAAGGTTGAAATACTCCGCGACGACGAACTGCTGGCAACCGTCACCGAAGGTCTCGTGGCCGGCGAAATGAGCTCTTACACCGACACCGGCGTAGGCGCCGAACACCCGGGCAAGCACAACTATGAAGTGAAAGCCTATACCGGCGAAAACACAGCCTCCTACAACCATCCCAAGGTGCTATCTCCCTGGATCGGCGACGCTGTGAAAGCCCCCTACGAACCCGAAAACTTCCAGGACTTCGAAACCATGGCCGTCACCGGTACACGCACATGGTCCATCAACTCATACGGTTATGCCTATTTCTGGGGTACGTCCACTCCCACAAACGCATGGCTCTTCTCGCCGCTGATGCAGGTAGAAAAGGGTGCCGAGTATGAAATCTCCATCACACCTTACCTGATGAGCGAATACTACGACCCCGTCTCCTTCAAGGCCTTCATCGGTAACGCCGCAACCAAAGACGCCATGACCACAGAAGTCGGCACACTTACCGGTTCACAGATACTTACCGAGGCAGAGCCGTTCACATTCACTGTCCGCGGCGTTGACGCCGACGAACCCGCCGCTACAGCCGAGGGCGAAGGTGATACTGCCACCGTCTTCTCCGTTCCCGCCGGCAACATCTGCGTGGGCTTCTACGCCAACGAGCTGGGAGAATGCTATGTACGCAACTTCAAGTTCATACAGACGGTCTTCCCGGTTAATCCTCCTTCGGGCATCACGGAGATTGAGGCAGCCGCCGACGGCGACGCCACGTACTACAACCTCCAGGGTATTCGCGTCCTCAACCCGCAGGGCGGCATTTACATCCGCGTAAAAGACGGCCGCTCACAGAAGGTCATCATCCGTAAATAATCACATTTCACATACCCGTTAAAGAGACGGCCCCGGATTCCCGGAGCCGTCTCTTCTATTTCTGTCCGGTATATTTATTACCATAAATTTTGAAAATAACAAATAAAGTATTACCCTTGCCGTCAACGGATCACCTACTAAATATCAGTGGTAACTTCATCCTCAATTTTACACAATACCGAAGCGATATGCACCTTATTAACAATAACATACAAAAACTCTTCTCCTTGTGCAAAAAATACAAAGTCAGAAAACTGTATGCTTTCGGTTCTATACTCACTCCCCGCTTCAATGAGCGGAGTGATATAGATATATTAGTGGACTTCAACGCAGAAATCAACCACAACAATTACGCCGACAACTATTTTGACTTCTACTATGCACTGAAATCTCTGTTCGGAAGGGAGATTGACCTTGTGGACGAATCATCGGTCAAAAATCCTTATTTCAAAGAAGAACTTGAAGAAACCAGATACCTTATATATGGATAGGAAACAGAGAAAATATCTTTCGGACGTTCTTACTGCAATTTTGGAGATAGAGTCGTTCATGGAAAGCCGTCCAAAAGAATACGCCACTTTCTGCAATGATTTGCTCTTCAGAAGAGCCCTGGAAAGAAACATTGAGATAACGGGCGAAACTATGAATCAGATTCTCAAAATAAATCCCCATATCTCCATTACCTCAGCAAGAAAGATTGTGGACACCCGTAATTTTGTAATCCACGCATACGATTCCCTGAAACCGAACATTCTTTGGGGAATTGTAATAAACCACATGCCCATTTTGAAAAAAGAAGTTGAGCTCCTACTGAACGAATGACATAGCCTCAAAATGTGCTTGGAAAATATACCGTGTTACGGGAGGACCTTGTCAATACACTCCTCCATCGTAACACGGTTTGATTTATGCCTGTTTTTCGAGCTTCTAATCGGGGTTTTCAGAGTTTTGCTGCGAGCCAGCGGTCTATCAGGATGCGGGCGAGGCTCGGCGGCGTGGCGAGCGGGGGAAGCGCGTCGGGGGTGTAGAAGCCGCCGTCGGTCAGCTCGCCGTCGGCGAATCGGAGTTCTTCGGGATTCTCGGCAGTCGCCGTGAAGCCGAGCATCAGCTGGAACGGGAAGGGCCATGACTGGCTGGCTACATAGCGCACGTCGCGCACGCGCAGCGAGGTCTCCTCCATCACCTCGCGACGCACGCACTCTTCGGCCGATTCGCCCGTCTCCACGAAACCGGCCACGAGGCCGAAGAAGGGATGCTTGAAGCTGCGGGCGTGAACGAGCAGTGCACGTCCGTTGCCGTCGGTCACCAGCACTATGATGGCGGTCGCAGGCGAGGGAAAATGTTCTGCCCCGCATTGCGGGCATTTCTTGCTTATATTGGTGGCGCGTTCAAGTGCCGTGCCGCAGCGCGGGCAATAGCGCACGGTGCGTTCCCAGAACAGCAATTCCGAGGCTTTCGCAGCCTTTTCATATTCCTCTTCGGCCAGAAGCCGGTATGAGGCGCGCAATTCCACAGACGTCAAAGCGGCATCGCCGGGCAAATCCTCGCGGCGGCAGGCACACACGGCGTCGCCGAGGTCGAAGAGTGCCGGCCAGCGGCCGTCATACAGCGGCAACTTGTCGCCGTCGGCCAGCCATACCTTCCCCTCCCCTATCACGGCGGCTCGGGAGTAGTTCTTAGCGTCACTCTCCATCGTCGGCAGGAAGTTTGGCGAGCATTCCGGAGGGCGTGAGTCCCGTGACGGGATGACGCCAGCCGTCGGCTATCTCGGCCATCGGTTCGAGGAAGAAGCGGCGCTCCGCCAGGTGCGGATGCGGCACTTTCAGTTCCGGTGTGTCTATCACGCGGTCGTCTACGGCCACAATGTCAATGTCAAGCACACGGTCGGCATATCCGCCGTCGGCGGTCCGGTGCGACTCCGGCGAGAGCCGGTGCTCTATCTCTTGCAGGCGGCGGAGCACTTCGGGCGGCTCGAGGTCGCTCCGGAACATCATCGCCACGTTGAGGAACGGATGCTCCGACTCGTATCCCCAGCTGCGCGAGCGCACGGTGTGTGAAATCTCGAAGTCGCCGAACTCCTGCGCCACGGCGCGCATCCCGCGGCTGAGGTTGAGGCGCGGGTCGCCGAGGTTCGACCCCATGTTTATAATGTAGATTGCCATATCATCAGGTATTTATGAAAAAGAGAGCGAAGCGGGTTTCCTCCCGTCGCTCCCTTTCTTTATGATGGTGATTAAAGTGTTTTCTTCACGGCCACCTCTTCGAATCCCTCTATGAGGTCGCCCACGCGGATGTCGTTGTAGCCCTGCACGGAGAGACCGCACTCGTAGCCGGAGATTACCTCCTTGACGTCATCCTTGAAGCGTTTGAGGGAACCGAGTTCGCCGGTGTAGATAACGATTCCGTCGCGGATTACGCGCACCTTGTTGGTACGTTTGAGCTTCCCTTCGCGCACCATGGCGCCGGCGATGGTGCCCACCTTGGAAATCTTGTAGGTCTGGAGCACTTCGGCGGTACCGGTGATTTCCTCCTTGATTTCCGGGGAAAGCATACCCTCCATTGCGTCGCGCACCTCCTCGATGGCTTTGTAGATTACGGAATAGAGGCGGATGTCCACGCCTTCCTTCTCGGCCTCTCGGCGTGCGGCACCCGAGGGGCGTACCTGGAAGCCGATGATGATGGCGTCGGAGGCTGCCGCCAGCGTGACGTCGCTCTCGGAGATGGCGCCCACTCCCTTATGCAGCACGTTGACCTGCACTTCCGGGGTGGAGAGCTTGATGAGCGAGTCGGAAAGAGCCTCCACCGAGCCGTCCACGTCTCCCTTGACCACGAGGTTGAGTTCGTGGAAGTCCTTGAGGGCGAGGCGGTGGCTGATGTCCTCGAGTCCCGGGCGCTTCTTGGTGCGGTTGATGAGCTCGCGCTGCAGTTGCTCGCGCTTGCTGGCTATCTCGCGGGCCTCCTGTTCGGTGGCCATTACGTTGAAGGTATCGCCGGCCGTCGGGGCGCCGTTGAGGCCCAGGATGAGCACCGGGGTGGCCGGACCGGCTTCCTTGATGCGCTGGTTGCGCTCGTTGAACATGGCCTTGATTTTGCCGTAGTGCGTTCCTGCCAGGATAACGTCGCCCACGCGCAGGGTGCCGTTCTGCACCAGCACGGTGGCCACATAGCCCCGCCCCTTGTCGAGGCTCGACTCTATGACCGAACCTATGGCGGCGCGATCCGGGTTGGCGCGCAGTTCCAGAAGGTCGCTTTCCAGAAGCACCTTCTCCATGAGTTCTTCGACACCGATGCCTTTCTTGGCCGAGATGTCCTGGCTCTGGTATTTGCCGCCCCAGTCTTCCACCAGATAGTTCATGGCGGCGAGTTCCTCCTTTATCTTGTCGGGGTTGGCGGTGGGTTTGTCTATCTTGTTGATGGCGAAGACGATGGGGACGCCTGCGGCGGCGGCATGGTTGATGGCCTCCACGGTCTGGGGCATGACGCTGTCGTCGGCCGCCACTATGATGATGGCGAGGTCGGTCACCTTGGCACCGCGCGCACGCATGGCGGTGAAGGCCTCGTGGCCCGGGGTGTCGAGGAAGGTGATGTGGCGCCCGTTGTTGAGCGTCACATTGTAGGCGCCGATATGTTGCGTGATGCCGCCTGCCTCGCCGGCTATGACGTTGGCCTTGCGTATATAGTCGAGCAGCGAGGTCTTGCCGTGGTCCACGTGGCCCATGACGGTGACGATGGGGGGACGCGGCTGCAGGTCTTCTTCGGAATCCTCTTCCACGGTGATGGCCTCGGATACCTCGGCACTGACATACTCCGTGGAGAATCCGAACTCTTCGGCCACCAGGTTGATGGTCTCGGCGTCGAGGCGCTGGTTTATGGATACCATCACGCCGAGGTTCATACATGTGCCTATGACCTTGTTTATGGGCACCTCCATGAGGTTGGCCAGGTCGTTGGCGGTCACGAACTCGGTGATTTTAATTATCTTGCTTTCCTCGGCCTCGCGGGCCTGTGCCTGGAGTTCGCGGTTGTGCATCTCCTCGCGTTTCTCCTTACGCCACTTGACGCTCTTCTTGGTGGTCTTGTTGGTAAGGCGGGCCAGGGTTTCCTTCATCTGCTTCTGCACATCCTCGGCGCTGACTTCGGCGCGGGGCTGCTGGCGGTTCTTGTTGCGGTCCTTGCCGCGCTGGCGGTCGCGGTCGCCGCCTCGGCCCTGACGGTCACCGCCCTGCTGGCCCTGGCCTTTGCCCGGGCGGCGGTTGTCTTTCTTCTCTCCGGTGCTCTCCTTGGCAGCTATCTGCCCGGCCTTTTCAACGTCCACCTTCTCCTTGCCTATACGCTTGCGCTTCTTGCGGTCGGCGTTCTGCGAGGCATCGCCGCCGGCGCCGTTGCGCTGCTTGTCACGGCGGCGGTCGCTGCCCTTCTTCTTGGGACGCGTGGCCTGGTTTATCTCGTCGAGGTTCACCTTGCCGAGCACTTTGAGTTGCGGGGCGGGCGTGACGGGGTTAAGGCGGAATACCTTCGACTCCGGCTCCGCGGCCTCTACGGCCGACTTTGCGGGAGCTGCCGCTTCCGGCTTGGGCTCCGGTTTAGCTTCGGGTTTGGGCTGCGGTTCTGGTTCCGGCTTCGGTTTAGGAGCGGGATTCGCCTCGGCCTTCGGTTCCGGTTTGGGCTGTGGTTGAGGCTGCGGGGCGGGTTTGGCTTCGACCTTGGATTCCGGCTTGGGCTCGGTCTTCGGTTCCGGTTTCACATCCGCGGGCTTGGGCGCCGGTTCGGCGGGTTTCGGAGCCGGCTGCCCGGTCCTCTCCTCCTTGGGCGCGGCCTTCGGTGCCGGTTCGGCTTTGGCCGGTTTCTCTCCCTTTCCAGCGCCGTCGAGGTCTATCTTGCCCAATATCTTGAGGCCCTGCTTGGGTACTGTTGTCTTGATTTCGGCATTTCGCGGCTCGCCTTTCGCCGACTTGCGCTCGCTCTTGCGGGCCTGCGACATCTTGTCGGACTTGTCCTTGGAGTCCTTGTCGTTGCTGTATTCCTTTTTCAGCAACTCTACCGCCGCGTCGTCGATACGCACATTCGGGTTGTTGTCAACCTCGATGTTGTGCTTGCGCAGAAATTCTACCGCCGTCGAGACGCCGACGTTCAGATCCCTTGCTACTTTACTGATTTTTGTTGGCATATATCGTGTTGGGAGTTACTAATTCAATTGCTGCCGTGCGGCTGAATGTATCGCAGCCGGCGGGAGCGGTTAATTATAGGAGCGGGCGGTCCCTGCGGCGGGAGCTGCCGCCCGGGGCGTCAGTCCTCGAACTCGGCGCGGAGCACCGAGAGCAGGTTCTGGAGAGTCTCCTCCTCCAGGTCGGCCTGTTCCAGCACTTCGGGCGAGGCGTTGAGCACGGCTTTCGCCGTCCCGAGGCCGAGGTCCTTCAGGGTGTCTATCACCCATTCGTCTATCTCGTCGCGGAACTCGTCGAGGTAGATGTCTTCCTCGCCCTCCTCGATGTCGCGGTAAACGTCTATGCTGTAGCCGGTAAGCTGTGTAGCCAGATAGATGTTATATCCGCCCTTGCCGATTGCCAGCGACACCTCGTCGGGGTGCAGGAACACTTCGGCCTTCTTCTCCTCGGCGTTGAGGCGTATCGAGGAAATCTTGGCGGGGCTGAGGGCGCGCTGTATGAAGAGTTGCGGATTGGAGGTATAGTTGATGACGTCGATGTTCTCGTTGCGCAGTTCGCGCACGATGCCGTGGATGCGGCTGCCCTTGACGCCCACGCAGGCGCCTACCGGGTCGATGCGGTCGTCATAGCTTTCCACGGCTATCTTGGCGCGCTGGCCGGGTTTGCGGGCCACCTTCTTGATGGTGATGAGGCCGTCGTGGATTTCCGGCACCTCCTGCTCGAAGAGTCGGCGCAGGAAACGCTCGTCGGTGCGCGACACTATTATCTTGGGGTTGTTGTTGGGGTTCTCCACGCGTGCCACCACGGCACGCACCACGTCGCCCTTGCGGAAGAAGTCGCCGGGTATCTGCTCCTCCTTGGGCATGATGAGCTCGTTCTGGTCCTCGTCGAGAAGCAGTATTTCCCGTTTCCAGATCTGATGCACCTCGCCGGAGACTATCTCACCTTCGAGGGCCTTGAACTTGGCCGTGAGGGCTTCCTTCTGGAGGTCGAGGATTTTCGACTGCAAGGTCTGGCGCAGGTTCAGGATGGCGCGGCGGCCGAATTTCTCGAAGAAAATCTGCTTGGCCACCTCTTCGCCCAACTCGCACTCGGGGTCTATCTCGCGTGCAGCCGTGAGCCCTATCTCCATATCCTTGTTCTCTACCTCGCCGTCGGGCACAACCCGCAGATTCTGGTAAATCTCGCAGTCTCCCTTGTCGGGGTTCATGATTACGTCGAAGTTCTCGTCGGTGCCGAACATCTTGGCCAGTACGTTGCGGAACGACTCTTCCAGGACGCTGATCATCATCGTCTTGTCTATGTTCTTGAGCTCCTTGAACTCGGCGAACTGGTCGACCATATTCACGGTCTCTGCTTTTCTTGCCATATCTTTATAAGAGATATTTAGTATATTTTACTTCAGAATACGGGAACGTGTAGGTGACGTCCTCCATCTTGGGGCGTTTCTCCCCCTCTTTCCTCACCTTTTCAGCCACGGTTACGGTGAAACTGTCCTCTCCGGCGCTCTCGAGTGTGCCGCGGTATTTCTTACCGTCGGCGGCGAGGACCTCCACCGGGTCCCCCAGGTGAATCTCGTACTGCCGGCGCAAGGTGAACGGTGCCGTAAGCCCGGCCGATCCTACCGTCAGTTCATAGTCATCCTTGTCACGGTCGAACTCGGCCTCGAACTTATGGGTAAGTTCCACACAATCATCGATGGTGACGCCGCGGGCCGACTCTATGGTGACGTCGATGACATTGTCCGGCGTCACGGTGACGCCCACCGGGAAGAGGTCGGTGCCCGCAAGGGTTTTCTCTACAAATTCCTCGATATCTTTTTTATCAATCACAATCGTTGTTTTTTACACATACAAAAAGGGCGCTGCGACCACCTGTCCCCCTTTTGGGGAGGCGACCGCCGCATCCATTGCCGGCTGACGCAAGAAGCCGTACCACAAGATGCTAATCTCTCATTAATCTCATCTGCAATTCATTGAAAATCAGATGTGGTTTTGGAGATTGAGGCTTTTGACACGCTTTCTTGGTGTCAGCAATCTTCGGACCCGCAGAAACACTCCCGCCGGGCCGCGAGAGACGGCACTACCGCAGGGCAGCACCGGAACACTTTTGCAAAGATAGTCATTTTCCGCCCGAAATCACCCTCCCCCCGCCCAAACCGCCCCATTTTTAATCATATTTAACAGTATTTAACCAAATTCACCTCTTCGTAACTACTCACCTATAGTAAGGGCGCGCTGATTAGGCCGGTCTGTCAGCGCGCCCTTACTATAGGTGAGTAGTTACGGGGTAATACGCTTTTTTTGATGTACTTTTGTGCTGTGAACAATTACCTATTTTTCAACTCCATAGACTGAATCTTTCAAGCTATAATTAAAACCAAAGTACACCAAAGATTATGCGAAAAACTCTATCTTTGATGGCTCTGTTAGGAACGGGAATAGCGACATGCTTATTCGCGGCATCCCCTGTGTTCGGCGACGAACCGGGGAGCAGGGCCGGCGAGAAACCACAATCCGCTGATGTCCATCATCCCGACATGGTTTTCAGCACCGATGTCCGGAAGGGTAGCGCTGCAGGGGACAAGCGGCAGCGGATACCTAAGAAAACCGCAAAATCAGCGTCCGAAGGCCTCGGGCTGCGCGGCTCCGCGATGTTCATGTCTTCATGGGGCGACAACGAGAATCACTACGGCATCTACAATATCCCTTACACGCAGGGGATGCAGTTCAGCCCGGTTTTCACCTCCACGGCTGCCATAGGTTGCGGATATGACAACGGCGACGGCCTTTTCTACGGGTTTGCACGCGTGATAGAAGGGGGTGAGTATGTCTACAGAATCTTCCACTATGACATGGAAACCGGCGAAATCGTCGCCTCCCTTCCGGTGGAACAGGATATGCAGGCCTCCGACATAGCGGTAGACCCTACCACTGGGAAAGCATACGGCTGCTGCCCCGGGGAGAACGACTCCTTTATCTGGGCACAGCTCGACTACGCAACCGGACAACGCACCGACATAGCGCAGTTGAGCATGATGCTCTCGGGCATCGGCGCCGACAAGAACGGCAATTTCTACGCCGTAGGGAAAACAGGTAAATTTTACAGCCTCGACAAGACCAACGGGCGCCTGACCCCCATCGGAGACACCAAGCTTAACCTCCAGTATCTCACCGGGGGCTGCTTCAATGACCGCGACAACACGTTCCTGATGTGTTATTGCACCGACGCGTCGGCAGGCATCGCGGAAATCGACATAACAACCGGCAACGCCGTCATCCTGAGGGAACTCGACCCCAAGGATGACATCACCTGCCTCTATATACCGCTTCCGGCGGCCGCCGACAAGGCTCCCGCCAAACCGGCGCTTTCCGTGACGTAGGCGGGCGGTTCCCTGGACGTGAGCATCTCGCTGACGATGCCCTCGACCCTTTACGACGGCACTTCGGCCGCCGGCACCACGATGGGCTACTCCATTTACGCCGACGACGTGCTCATCAAGGAGGGCACCGCCACGGCCGGACAAAAGGTGACCGAGACGGCGGCAATGGCGCAGAACGGCATACACCGTTTCAAAGCCGAATGCAGCAACGCCGCTGGCAGGTCGCCCGTGGCCAAGTACTCTTATTATGCAGGCTACGGTGTGCCCTCTTCCCCGAAGAACGTGAAGCTCCTTTGGAACGACGGCACCGGCACCCTCACATGGGAGCCTGTAACCACCTGCGCGGACGAGGGATACATCAACCCGCAGGAGGTGACCTATACCGTCTACGACAGCAAGGACAACGTTGTGGCCGAGAACATCGCCGCCGACAGCTACTCCGTTTCGCTGCCGCTGAAGAGCACCTACTACACCGCTTATTACAAAGTTGCGGCGGTCAACCACGGGGTATCCTCCGCCGTCGTAAAGTCATACCCCTGCGGTATCGGCTCGTATGAAGCTCCCTACGCCATGAACTTCAATTCGCTGAGGGAGTTCAATTACAACACCGTCTATGACGCCAACCAAGACCCGGAGAACGGTTCCACATGGCAGTATGATTCCCAGTACAAGCGTGCCATGATACGCTATCATGCCGCCGGACAAGCCGACGACTGGCTGTTCTCGCCCAACATACGCCTGGAAAGCGGATATGCCTACGTACTCAACGCCACTGTCTTCGAACAGTCGATGCGCTACGCGGAACGTATCGCCATTTATTATGGCAAGAACGCCACCGCCGACGCAATGACGACCGAACTCCTGCCCCCTACCGACATTTACGATAACGAAGACACCGCGCAGCACTTCCGCCTGATAATGAAGCCGGGTGAAACGGGAACCTACAACATCGGTTTCCACGCCATCTCGGACGCGAACCAGGACCGCCTTTACATCGGCTCCTACGACATCGAGGAGAAAATACTGCTTGCAGCCCCGGACGCGGTGACCGAAGCCGAAGTGACGCCCGACGAACTGGGATATGCCAAAGCGGCAGTTTCATGCCGTCTCCCCGAAAAGACGCTTGAGGGCGCGAATATTTCAGGGAAAGTCACACTTGACATCTTCCGAGGGGAAACCAAAATCAAAACCGTCCATAGAAACCCGGGCGAAGCCGTATCCTTCCAAGACACAACCGAAGGTTCCGGCGTGTACCGCTACACCTTCGTGCCTACCGATGCCTCCGGCCGCCAAGGACTCAAGAGCTATGTAGACGTCTTCATAGGTGCATATCCTCCCCAGCCCGTCACCGGCCGCGTGGGCTACAACGAGGGGAATCTCGTAAGACTGAACTGGGAACCCGTGACCGCCGACATCTTGGGCCACACACTCCCGGAGGGAAGCATGACCTACAACATCTACACAATAGTCAACGGCAACGAAACCGGTGAAAAACTGAACAGCGAGCCTATCGCCGACAACCATTTCGAGTTCGGGATAGATGCTCCCGCGGCGCAGACCACCATACCGTATGCCATCCTGCCGGTGAACCGCGACGTGTACGGCGAGTCCACCGCCTTCGCAGTGGCAGTGGGACCCGCCTATCCGATGCCCCTGGCGTACGACGACGCCGACGGCACCGCTTACAACCTCACGACCTCCGGCTCGGCACGCTTCCCCATCGGAAACAATAAGAACGCCGTGAAGCCGTACTCCGGAAACGAGTATTTCGTCATCAGTTTCAACGGCATACAGGCCGGTGCCTCATACGTGACCGGCAAAGTGGCCATAAGCGGAGAGAACCCCGCGCTCTCGTTCATGGCTTTCAGAAACACCACCGCCGACGTCAACGAGATTTCAGTCTATGTCTCGTGCGAGGGTGTCGAGAAAGAGGTGGCAAGGTTCTACAACACCGACCTGAAACCCGGCGAATGGAACAACCTGAAAGTCTCCCTGTCCGAATACAGCGGCAAAAACATCCAGGTGCGCCTGGAAGGTTATTGCCTGTCACGCACCGTCATGTACTCATACTTCGACGACATAAAATTCATCAACGACGCCGGCTATGACGTGAAGGCGAAAAGCATTTCCGCCCCTGAACTGGCGGACAACGGGCAGCCATTCTATGTAGATGTGACGCTGCACAACGATGCCGCCAAGAATACCGGCAAGTTCAACGTGATTCTGTACCGCGACGGCGAAAAAGCCGCCGAAACCGAAGTGGCCGACCTTACGCCTTACACTTCCAAGGCAGTAAGATTCCGCCAGACCATGACCCCGGCGCAAGGCGACGAAGCCGTCTTCACCGCCGAGGCAGTGCTGGACAACGACGAGAACAAGGGAAACAACCGTACCGGTTCCGTTACCGTACACCGCCGGACCTCCCTCCTCCCCACCGTTTCCGGGTTTACCGGCGAACGCAAGGGGGACGAAGACAACCTCAAATGGAACGCTTACAATCCCGACGATTACGAAACGTCTGAAATAACCGAAGACTTCGAATCCGGCGAACCCTTCGGCCGCAATTTCAACGGCTGGACATTCATGGATATGGACGGAATGCCCGTCGGCGGTTTCGGAAACTATAGCATACCCGGAATCGAAATAGGCACCACCGCCTCGTTCTTTGTATTCGACACCGCCGCAGGCACTTATTCCGACTCTTTCAAGGCACACAGCGGCACCAAGTATCTCGCCTCGCTTTACCGCCACGACTTCGGGGAGGTAAACGACTGGCTCATCTCTCCCGAACTCCCCGGCAGCGAACAGGAAATCTCCTTCTGGGCAAAATCCTATGACCCCTCCACTCCCGAAAAAATCCAGCTCTGGTACAGCACTAAGTCCAATGACATAGAAGACTTCGTCAGAGACCTGGAGTTCGGGACGGTGGAACTCAGATCCTACGACTGGCAGAAGTTCACCGCCACCCTCCCCGAAGGCACCCGCTACTTCGCCATACGTTCCATGGCCGAAGACTCCTTCATGCTGATGATCGACGACATCACCTGTACCCGCGTACCGATGGCAACCGGCGAACTGCTCGGATACAATATCTATTGCAACAACGAGAAAATCAATCCGGCCACCGTCACCGCCAACGCCTTCACGACGCCTCACAACGGCCTTGACCTGACTTACTGCGTTTCGGCACTGTTCGAAAACGGAGAATCGGAGCTTTCCGCACCGGTGATGCTCAGCAGCTCAGGCTTATTCGGCAACCTCGCCGACGGCGCTAAGGTATCGGTTCTCGGACGCATCATACAGGTGCAGGGAGCCGGTGATAAAGCCGTGGCCGTCAGCACGGTCGACGGCATGACGGTTTACCGTGGCACCGGCGATGCCGCTATCCCCGTTTCACCTGCGGTCTACATAGCAACGCCGTGAAAGTCGCCGTCCAATAACAGCACTGACAAGAACAATCACGGCCGGAGGGAGGGCCGGAAACAGACTGCCCACCCTCCGGCTTCAATCAACCGACACTATAATTACCAACTAAACCAAACACTGAAAAAATGAAAAGATTTTTACTTCTCGCCACGCTCTTCGCAGGAGCAGCGGCAGCAGTATCGGCACAGGAGGCCGTAACATCCGAAACCAACTTCAATGTCCCTGAAATGGCCGCCGGACTCACCTGGGAAGAAGGCCAGACTACCTATTACATCGATGGTGAAACGTTCACTGAAAACGGAGTTACCCTTGTGGCCGAACAGATAGAAGGCGCCGACCCCATGAACACGCGTCCCAACATTTATAAGGTCTCTACCGGCTACCGCGTGCGCATTTATCCGCAATCCACCCTTACCATCACGGTTCCCGAGGACTGCAACATCGAGTCGGTAGGCCTGTACAGCGACCTCTCTCTCCGGTTCCGGTTACACCAGCAAGGCTACTGTAGAAGGATATGAAGGCGCGGCTGCCACAGAATGGCCCGACGGACTATCGTTCTCAAGCGGATACGTATGGACGCCGAATGGGGATACCAACGAATTCCTGCTGGAAAACAACGCCGAATCGGGAATAGTGGCTTTCACCTATGTCAAAGTCGTATACAGCACCACTCAGACAGGTATAGACAGCATCAACCCCGACCTTGACGCACCGGTGGAATACTTCAACCTCAACGGCGTGCGCGTATCCGAACCCGCCGACGGCATCTTCATCCGCCGACAGGGTTCCAAAATCTCCAAAGTAGTCGTAAAATAAAACCGGCACCCGCGCCCTGACGCAAAAACAGCGCGGGACATAATGTATAGAAAGTCCGTGATCCGACCGCTTCGGCCGGGTTACGGACTTCTGTTTTTCCACTCCTGATAGCATTTTATCGGACAAACTGCAATTTTATGGCTATTTTATTTTGAGGAACGAGAATTATTGTTTAAATTTGCGGTCGGATGGTTTTTCCACCCTGTTTTATCCTTACTTATTTAACCAATAATACTCAAGTATGCATCTTTTTACTTCCATTGCGGCTTCCGCGGTGCTCATCGTCGGCACAGTCCTGTCGGCCGGGGCACAGTCGCGCGGCATTTTCCCGCCCGGCAAGCCGCTGACGCAACCTCCCGTGCGCATCAACGCACCGAAGGCACCGGGCTCGCCCCGTGTGACTTCGGACGTCTTCACCTTGGGGTCCAACCACCGTAATTCACTCCGCGACGCCGACGACACCGGCTCCGCCCCGCGCGCCAACGCCCCGGTGAAAGTGCTGGGCGACGGCACCGTTATCTACGGCTCGCTGGTCTACACCTCCGAATGGGCCGGCACCACCGGGCAGTTCGGCATCTACTCCTTCACCGCCGGCAATTACGCTCCGCCAACGCTCTTCGCCGCGCAGCAGTACGATGCCAACGGCGGCGGTTGCCTGGCCGGAGACGTCTACCATTACAACCATTACATCTACACCGACGAGATGGGTTACACCTTCGTGACCTTCTGCAGCTATAACATCAAGACGGGGGAGTTCAGCCGCATCATCAACTCCTTCATCAACGACGGCTTCGACCAGCGGCAGGTGACCCACGACATGGCCTACGACCCGGTCAGCGGCCGCATCTTCGCCGTTTCCTACACCAAGAAAGAATTGGTGGAAGGGGCGCTGGAGAAATTCGTTCCGGCCATTTCGGAAATAGACCCGATAAGCGGCCTGGTATCCCCCATCGCCGAGACGCCGCAACTTGCCGCAATTGCCTGCTCCCTTTCGGGCGAACTCTACGGCATCTCGATGGGTTCGGAATCCACCCTCTACCGCATCAACAAGAGCAACGGCGAGTGCACAGCCATCGGCCGCACGGGGCTGAACCCGGCCTTCGTGCAGTCGGCCACCTTCGACCCGGTGACCAACAAGCTCTACTGGGCTGCGTGCCAGGCGAACTTCACCACGGGCCTCTATGAGGTGAACCTCTCCACGGGCCATGCCGAGAAGATTACTGACTTCGACAACATGGAGGAATATGCCGGCCTTTACATACCGAAGCCCGACGTTGCCGCCAAAGCCCCGGCGGCAGTATCGGCCATCACCCCGTCGTTCAGCGGCGGCGCGCTCAGCGGCAGCGTCACCGTAACGGCCCCGACCCTCGCCTACGACGGCTCGCAGCTCAGCGGCAACATTACGCTCCACCTGCTGGTGGACGGCGCCGAAGTGGCCTCGAAGCAAGTGCAGCCCGGACAGCAAATCTCACACGACCTGACCCTTACGGAAGGCATCCACGGCTTCGTGGCATACGCCGGGAACACGTCCGGCGCCGGCCCGCGCACCGGCAACAGCAAATATGTGGGCATCGACGCGCCGGAAGCACCGCTCAATGTTGCCCTCGTCCACAATGCCGACGGCACGGCCACCATCTCGTGGCAAGCCCCGCAGAAGGGGCGCAACGACGGCTACATCGTCCCCTCGCAGGTGCGCTACAACGTAACCCGTATGCCCGACGCCGTCCGCGTGGCCTCCGGCATCGCCACAACCACCTTCACCGACCCGCTGGACGTGGACGCCGGTTCATATTATTATGAAGTCACCGGCGTGATGGACGGCCGCGAAGGCCCCGCCGCAGTCACCGGGACAATGCCCCTGGGCCGCGGCTCCTCGCTCCCCTGCAGGTTCAGCTTCGACACCAAGGAGCAGTTCGACCTCTGCACCGTAATAGACGCCAACCAGGACGCCGACACGCAGTACCACTGGGGCTACTGGATGTATTCGCCGGAGTTCCCCGCCGTAGCCGGCAAGGAAGACGGCACCGGCTCGTCGCCCTGCGCAGTATACGGCTACAGCCCGGAGAACGCTGCCGACGACTGGATCATCTCCCCCTCCTTCACCGTGGAACAGGGTAAGAAATACCGCGTTACCTACACCCTGTGGACACGCGGCGACAAGGAGAAACTGGAAGTTACCGCCGGCCCGCACAACACAGTGGCCGCACAGTCCGTTATCCACCCCGCCACCGAATACAACCACAAGGATAAACAGCAGTTCAGCCACGAGTTCACCGCCTCGGCTTCTGGCAACTACTATGTGGGCTTCCACGTAGTCTCGGGCAAGAAACGCTACTATCTCTTCATCGACGACATCACCGTCGACGCCGTGGCCGATGCCTCGGCACCGGCACCCGTCACTGACCTTACCGCCACTGCGGGCGAGCGAGGCGCGCTGACAGCAACGGTTTCCTTCACCGCCCCGACCAAGACGAAGGGCGGTGCCACGCTCGGCTCCATCTCGCACATCGACATCTTCCGCGGCAACGCGCAGACGCCGCTCCACTCCTTCTCCGCTCCCGCCAAGGGCACTAAGCTGACATGGACCGACAACAACCCGCGCGGCGGCTGGAACGACTACCGCGTGGTGGCCTACAATAACGGCGACAATGCCGGCGAGAAGGCCGAAACCCGCGTATTCGTGGGCGTTGACACCCCGCTGCCCGTCACCGGCCTGACGCTCAGCGACGCCTCCGGCAAGCCCGTAATCTCGTGGCAGGCTCCCACCGAGGGCGAGAACGGCGGCTACATTGACCCCGCCGCGCTCACCTACCAGATAGTGCGCAACGACGGCGTCACAATGACCCGCAACGCCACCGGCACCTCCTTCACCGACGAGACACTCGACCCCGCCGAGAAGCAATACTTCATCTACTATGCCGTGACGCCGATGAGCACCACCGGCCAGGGAGAATATGCCGTCACCGACCACCTCGTTTACGGCGACCCGTATCAGCCCGACTTCTTCGAGTCCTTCTCCGACGCCGCGGTGCAGAACGACCCGTGGACGCTCCACCGCGTCAAGGGCAACAACCAACTGTGGACCCTCATGAGCGCCAGCAGCGACCCGCAATGCGACCCGGCCGACGGCGACGGCGGACTCGCCGTATTCCAATCCACTTACGGCAACCGCGACTCGCAGTGCCGCATGATTTCGCCCAAACTGGACCTCTCGGCCTACGACGTGCCGGAGTTCTCCTTCTGCATCTACCACAGCCTCAGCGTGAACAATGTCTATGACGACGACCCCTTCATGGACAACCTGACGGTAGAGCTTCTCGGCCCCGACGGCGAGTTCCGCGCCTTCACGTCGCCCATCTACATCGACGACAAGGAGCGCGGCAGCGGCTGGTACCAGTACACCTACGACCTCTCCGATTTCAAGGACTTGGGCTGGGGACGTATCTCCTTCCTGGGCAACGGATACTCCGGCCAGGACATAGCCATCGACCGTGTGCAGATGCAGTCGAAAGCGCTCTATGACCTCGGCGTCTACACCTTCGCCGGCCCGGCGGAAGTAGCCGCCGGCAAGAAGGCCGTCTACAAGGGAGTCATCGCCAACTACGGCGTGGAGAAAGCAACCCGGTTCTCCGCCGTGCTCCTGCGCGACGGTGTGGAAGTGGCACGACAGGACAACCCTGCCGTCATAGACAAGAACACCACCGCACCGGTGCGCTTCGAGGTAATTCCGACTGAAGCAGAGATAGGCAAGACTTACGTCTACACCCTGCGCATAGAGTATGCCGACGACAACCACACCGCCAACAACCTCTCCTCGCCCGTCACCACCCGCGTAGTGGCACCCCAGTACCCGGAGGTGCACCGCCTCGACGGTAACGCCGACGAAGAGGGCAACGTGGTGCTCACATGGGGCGACGCCGACGTGCTCCGCATCAACGACTCGTTCGAGAACTACACCGCCTTCACCATCGACGAGATAGGCGACTACACCCTCGTTGACGGCGACGGCGCCAACACCTACGGCTTCGCGCAGATGAGCTTCGACAACAGCGGCGAACCCATGGCGTACATCGTCTTCAACCCCGACATCCTGGGCGTAACGGGCGTGCTTCCGGAGTTCGGCGCACGCACCGGCAGCCAGGTGCTCGCATCCTTCGCCGCCGTGGATTATGCTACCGGCAAGGCCGTGCAGAACAACGACTGGCTGATAACCCCGGCGCTCGTGCCCGGCACCACCCTGTCGTTCTTCGCCAAGACCGCCAACTACGAATGGGGTTACGAGAGCTTCGAGGTGATGTACTCCACCGGCTCGCTTTCCACCACCGCTTTCCGCACGCTCGACGTCGTAAGCGAAGTGCCATCCGACTGGACCAAGTACGAGTTCACGGTTCCCGCCGACGCGAAGTATATGGCCATACACTACAACTCCGAGGACAAGTTCCTCTTCTACGTGGACGACCTCGCCTTCATACAGCACTACGAGGGGAACGCCTTCACGCTGACCGGCTTCCGCGTCTACCGCGACGGCCGGGCCATAGCTGACCTCCCCGCCGACATCCGCACTTATAAGGACAAAGTATCGGCCGGAGAGCAGCACCGCTACACCGTGCGTGCCCTCTACGGCACCGCCGAGTCGGCACCCTCCGACCCGTATTATGCCTACGGCACCGGCATCTCCACGCCGACAGCCGACGGCGTGGCAGTGCGCGTCAACGCCCGCACCGTCACCGTTGACTGCCCCGCCGACGCCTTCGTCACCGTCAGCGACGCCAAAGGCCTGCGCCTGCACGAAAGCCGCGGCTCCGCCTCGCGACGCTTCACGGCTCCCGCCGCCGGCGTTTACATCGTGACCGTCGACAACAAACCCTACAAAGTCATGGTGAAGTAAGAACCGTGGCCTTCCCCGGAAATAAAAAAATCGTTGCCCGGAATCACCCGCGGCAACGATTTTTTTATTATATTTGCGCCATTATGGAAAAGAAACCCGTATATACGCCGGTGCTGTTGCTCACCGGATACCTCGGCAGCGGCAAGACCACGCTGCTCAACCGCATTCTCCAAAACGAAAAAGGGATACGCTTTGCCGTGATTGTCAACGACATAGGCGAGGTGAACATCGACGCGTCGCTCATTCAGAAAGGCGGCGTCGTGGGACAGGAAGGCGACGACCTCGTGGCGCTCCAGAACGGTTGCATCTGCTGCACGCTGCGCACCGACCTTGTACGCCAGATAGCCGGACTCATCGACTCCCGCAAATTCGATTATATCGTCATCGAAGCCTCAGGCATCTGCGAGCCGGAACCCATTGCGCAGACCATCTGCACCATGCAGCAGATGACGGCCGGCTCGCCGCTCGGACTCGGCCCGAGGCTCGACTGCATCGTCACCGTCGTCGACGCCCTGCGCATGAAGTCCGACTTCGCCGCGGGCTCCGACCTGCAGAAAGCCGACATCGGAGACGAGGACATCGAGAACCTCGTGATACAGCAGATGGAGTTCTGCAACATCATACTGCTCAACAAGATATCGGAAGTTTCGGAGGAGGACGCGCGCCAAATACGCGCCGTCATCCGCGCCATACAGCCGAAAGCCGAAATCATAGACTGCGACTACTGCGACGTACCCCTGCAGCGACTGCTCAACACCGGCATATTCGACTTCGAGAAGACCGTCACCTCAGCCACCTGGGTACAAGGAATAGAGGGCGACGTGCCGCACGCAGAAGAACATGAACACCATCATCACGAACATCATCATGAACATGAACATGATGAGCACGGCGAACATGAGCATGGACACCATCACCACCACCATCATCACGACGAAGGGGAAGCCGAAGAATACGGCATCTCCACATTCGTATATTTCCGCCGCCGTCCTTTCGAACTCGACAAGCTCGACGATTTCATAGCGCGCCGCTGGCCCAAGAACGTTATCCGCACCAAAGGAGTGATATACTTCAGCGAGAACCGCAATATGTCGTACCTCTTCGAGCAGGCGGGCGTGCAGAAAAACCTCACGGAAGCCGGCCAATGGTACGCCACGGCACCCGAGGAAGACCGTGAACGCCTCATGGCCATGGACCCGAACTTCGCGCGCGACTGGGACCCCGAATACGGCGACCGCATGATAAAGCTCGTCTTCATAGGCCGCGACATGGACCGCCCGGCCCTGACCGCCGCCCTCGACGCCTGCCTCGCCCCCGCCTGATACCCCCTTATAAAACAATACCAAAAGTCCCGGAAAGCCACACCGCCTTCCGGGACTTTTATATTATAAACTCCGCGTTAGGGCAGAGGGAAGTAGCGCGTGTGGCAGAGGGGGCGGGAGTCGGAGGTCAGGATGGTGACGTCTTTGGTGCCGTCGGGTTCTACGGTGAGACGCGTCCGGAGGGTGTCACGCTCAAGGGGAGCCTCCGTGAGCAGTTCGGCCTGCAGGGCATCCTCGAGTATGGTTAGACGGAACTTTATGGGATGGTTCAGGTTGTTGCGCAAGCGCAAATCCTTGTATCCGAAAAACACCGTGGCGTCGGTGCCGAGCGGGGCGAAGCGCGTTTCATCGGTGTAGAGGTCGACAGAATGGCCGTAGCGTTCCAAAACGGTGAGGTGGCCGAGAAGCGCCACGTGGTGTAGCAGACCGGAAGCCTGGCACAGCCCGCCGCCCATATCGCGTGTGGGTTTGCCGGCGTGGATGCTTCGCCATTCGCGGAATCGCTTGCTGTCGTTAGGGTTGCCCACGATGTGCCAGAAGCTGAACACTTCGCCGGGCAGCACGGTGACGGCATTGATCCGACGCGCGGCCTCGCGAAGGTTGGCTTTCTTGTTTTCGAGCGTCGGCGACGGCTTGAAGACATGCCGCTCCGTTATCCTTACCGGCATGGAGTCGGGTTGTCCGGCGCGCGGCCGGGCGAAGGGGACTCGGCGCAACGTGTCGCGCAGATCACGCAACCGCTGGCGCAGCAGCGAGCGTGTGGATTGTTTCGGAAACATGAGGTGTGTCAGTCTTTTATGAGTTCGTAGATCAAGTAGGAGCTGTAGGCTTTCAGCGGCGAGGCGCAGAGCGCTTTGTCCACGCCGAGCATCATGGGGCGCAACCGCGCGGGGAGTTTGTGTACCGGAAGCATCATTATGCCGGCACTTCGGCGCAGGGTGAAGAGGCCGCGCGACATTTCCTCGACGTCGCGGCGCGAAAGCGAGGTAGAGCCGTGCCAGTCGCTTCGCTCTTTGTGGAGGAGACGGCGCCGCGGAGCAGACGGTATGTCGAAAATCAGGCGTCCGCCGGGACGCAACAGGCGCGACGCCTCGCGGAGGATGCTCTTTATTACCTGCGGCTCCAGGTGCATCATCAGGTGGAAGGAATAGATGGTGTCCAGCGAGCCGTCTGGCAACGGCATGGCCTCCGCGCGGCTGCAAATCAGCTCCTTGCCGGGATGCTTTTCGCGGGCCACGGCGAGCATTTCGCTGCTGGGTCGCATCCGGCCGCGGCAAAGTCGAGCAACCTCCCGGTGCCGCACGCCACTTCGAGCACGCGTCCGGAGTCTTTCACTTTCCACCGTGAGAGCACAGCGCGTTCCTCTGCGTCGATAAAGCGCCCGTAGCTATTGCCGAAACGGTCGCGGTCGTAATCTTTGGCCAGATGGTCGTAATATTCCACCACCTTATCTTTGTTTTGTGACATGTAAAAGTGTACGTTATGATCAGTAACCCCTATGACGGTTACTAAAAGATTTTTACCTTATGTCTCGCAAAGTCAACAAAAATCCCGCACCTCCGCAACTTTCCGTCACAAAATTACAACTTTAAAAGCGGAGTTTTTACAGTTCGGGATGGGCGGCGAGGATGGCGGCGATGGTGTCGGAGATCTGGCGGCGGGATTCGAGCTGCTCGCCGCGGTGGCAGATGGCGGCGCGGGTGTAGTACGGAAGGCGCGCCGTGAGGCCCGCGTGGATTTCGGCGGCAAGTTCTTCCTCTTTCTTTTCGGCCATCAGGGGTCGGCGCGCGCGGTTGCGGAGCAGGCGTTCCAGGATGCGGCTTTCGGCCGTTTCGAGATAGATAGTGGTGCCTCGCGAGAGCATATAGTCCATATTGCCGTGGAAGCATGGCGTCCCGCCGCCGCAGGCTATCACCACATCCTGCATCTCCCCTACTTCGCGCAGCATCTCTCGTTCCATGCGGCGGAACTCCCCCTCCCCTTTGGTGGCGAAAATCCGGCGTATCGTGGTGCGGAAGCGTTGCTCTATGTAGAAGTCGAGGTCAATGAACCCGCGGCCCAGGGTCTTGGCCAGGGCGCGACCGAGCGTGGTCTTGCCGCTGGCCATATATCCCATTATGAATATCGGTGGTTTCATGGTTTTCAGAAGTCGGGGAGTTGCTGCAGCCAGTCGCTGTCAGAGGGTTTCTCGGGCGGAAGCGTAACTGCGGGTTTCGGTTTGGGATGGCGCGGCGGAAGCACCTTGGGCAGCGGCGCTTCTTTCTTGGCGGGACGTTGAGCGGCTGGTTTCGGGGCCGGAGCAGTTTCGGGACGCACCGTTTCGGTCATCGGGATGGAGCGCGGCTGGTCGGCGAAGTCAGGTTGACGCAGCGTTTTCAAGGCGTCGCGCGCATCCTGGAGGTGAAGTTTCAGGCGCTTTATGCGGTCTTCATATTTCGCCTTGACAACCTCGAACTCTTCGAGACGTTTGAAGAGTTCGTCGAAACGTGCGTCCTCGTCCTCAACCTCGCACATTTTTTGAGTAAGTTCCTCATTTTCAGCCTCAATAGTGGCAACGCGTGCCTCCAGCACCGTCTTCTCTGCCGTCAAAGTCTCCACGACCAGGCGTGCCTCTTCAAGGCGACGGTCGCGCCCCGCCAGCTCGACGGCTGTGCGTTCGCGCTGCTCGCCGAGGCGGCGTTCGGCATCTTCGGCGCGCCGCTCGGCGTCTTCCACCCGGCGTGCGATCCGCTGCGGATGCAGCAAAACTTCAAATATCGAAATCATCGCTGCGGGACTTTCCGGCTTCCGGTTTCGTCACTATGCCGGTGGTTTTGCGACCGTTGATGGCGATGGTCAGCGGCTCCTTGAAGCTGACGATGCGGATATGCTCCGACTCGTAGTCGGCCGGCATGGCGTCGAGGTATTCAGAGTCGAAGAAACCGTTCCCGGCCGAAGAATCGACGGTGAAGTATCCCACGCCGAAAGAGGTGAGGTTCTGAAAGAAATGGGTTCCCTGACTCGGCTCGATGCAGTAACCGGGGATTGCGGTCTCCACTATGAGTCGAGCGCCGGCTATCTGCGCCCATTTCACCGGAATGCCCAACGCCGGGTCGGAACTTCCCCAACGACCCGGCGCCACAAGGATGTAAGGGGTGTCGGTAGCGCTGAGGCGTGCGTTTATCTGTTCCACCTCCTTGGCGAGTTCCGGGTTGAGGCGCGAGTCGAAGTTCTGCGGCTTCACGTAGACAACGGTCTTTACGCCCTCCATCAAGCCGTGGCCCAGTGCGGTGTCGGAGCGCAGCAACAGTTCCGAGTCGGGACGGTCCATTATCTTGTCGTCGAGCATCTCCTTGCGGTCGACGATGGGGCGCATCTGCAGCCAGTAGAGCCTTCCCTTCTCCTCGCCGCGCATAGCGTCGGGGCTTATCATGCCGGCGAACTCTATCTCTACGGGACGGCCCATCTCATACTGTCCGCGCTTGAGCATGAAGTCCACGGCCTCGGCCAGCGGGAAGACGTCGTGGTTCAGGACGTTGGCGAAGGTGACGACCTTGCGTCCCGGGCCGGCGTCGGTGTCGCGTAGGCAACGGTCGTTGACATCGAAAGTGGACACCATGAAGCGCAGCGCGCCGGTCTTGGCGGCGTCGCCCACGGGCACTTTCACTATGTTGAAGGAGTCGTCGGTGGAGAAATTGTCGCCCGAAGTTCGCGGCAGGGCGTAGAGCGAGGTCTGCGTGTCGCGCAGGGCGAGGTCGAGCGTCGAAGTCTGAAGCACATTGCGCGGATGCAACGGCGAGAAACGAAGCGCCATGCCACCGTCGACGATGTATTTCCCGAGTCCTACGGCCACTTCCGCCACGCCGTCCTCGCTCGTCTCGTTGCCCAGCGGGTAATAGTTCAACGAACGTCCCACGCCCGAGAAGGAGGGGTAATAGAGGTCGTGGTGGTACATGCCGACCACTTCCTGGAGGATTACGGCCATCTTCTCCTGGTCTATGACGTTGCGCGTGGCGGTCATGTAAGCCTTCGAGTCGGCGTAGAATACCGAGGCGTAGACACCCTTTATGGCGTCGGTGAGCTGGCGCAGCATGGCCTTGCGGTCGTCGAGGTGCGGTATCATGTAAGTGGCGTATACGCCGGCGAAGGGCTGGTAATGCGAGTCTTCGAGCAGCGAGGAGGAGCGCACCGCCATAGGCGTCTCCATAACGTCGAGCAGAGCCGCGAGGTCGTCGCGCACCGCCTCGGGGAGGCGTGCCCGGAGGAAGGCTTCCAGTATCTCGGCGTCGGGTATGTCGCCGAGTGCCACGGGGTAAAGGTTGTTCGTCTCCATGAACTCGTCGAAGACGTCGGTACATAGCACCACCGTGCGGGGGATGGAAATCTGCACGCCGTGGAAGTCGTCGCAAATCGAGTTGCGCTTTATTATCTGGTCAATGAAGGCGAGGCCGCGCGCCTTTCCGCCGAGCGAGCCTTGCCCTATGCGCGCAAAGTTGCTGTAACGGTCGAAGCGGTCTTTCTGGAAGATGGCCACAACGCCGCGGTTCTTGAGGCGCCGATATTTCACTATCGACTCGAAGATGGTCTGCCTGACGGCCGGCGCCTGCCGCATGTCGGTGAAGCGGAAGTTGGAGATGGTGTCGCCTATTGCGAAGAGCGCCCGGGCGTAGAGCCACCGCGAAAAGTCGTTCTTCGAGCAGTGGGAATAGAGCGCGTCGGCCGGTATGTTGAACACATTCTTCTGCAAGTCCTTGAGGTTGTGCAGGCGCATCACCTCCTGCCCCGTCACCGGATCGCGAACCACGAAGTCGCCGAACCCGAAGGCGTAGCTGACGGACTTCACGAGGTCCTGCGGGAAGGTCTGCGCGTTCTTGTAGAGGAAGGTGCTTCCGAAGTCCTCCACCGGGCGGCGGTTGGCGAGCTCGCTGCTCTCGAAGATGATGGGGATATAGGGGTCGCGTTCACGCACGGAACGGGCAAACTCCAGTCCGGCGCCGGCATTCTTCACGCCCCCGAGGGGGAACCGCACGTCGGAGATAATACCAAGCATCTTGTCGCCGTATTTGCCGAAGAGGTATTCCGCCTCCTCATAGTTGCGTGCCAGCACTATCTTGGGGCGGCCGCGCATTCGCAGCATCCGCTCGTGGTCGTTCAGCGCTTCGGTGGAGAAGAGGAGCGACTGTTTCAGCAGGTATTTGTAGAGGTGCGGCAGCATCGAGGAGTAGAAGCGCACGGAGTCTTCTATGAGCATTATCATGCGCACCCCGGTCTCGCCGACGTCCTGCGGGGTGTTCATGCGGTCCTCTATAAGCTTGATGATGGCCAGGATGAGCTCCACGTTGCCGAGCCATGAGAATACGTAGTCCACGCCCGAGAGATCTTCCGACGCCAGACGGCGGCTCACCTCGTGGGAGAACGGAGTAAGCACCACGAAAGGGATTTGCGGGTAAAGGGCGTCGATGCGCTTTGCCTGCTCGAAGGTTTCCGAAACGTCCACCCCGGGCATCGCAATGATGAGATCGAACTGATGTTCCAACAGTCGCGGGTAGGCCTCCTCGTAGTTGGCCACCTTGGTGAAACGCGGCGGCGAGGAGAGGTTGAGGTTGGCATACTCGAAGTAGATCTGCTCCTCGACGCGGCCGTCCTCCTCCATCATGAAGGCGTCGTAAGGGGTGGCGATGAGCAGAACGTTGAAGATACGCTTCTGCATCAGGTTGCGGAAAGGCGTCTCCTTGATGCGCAGCGACTTGAATGACGAAGCGTTGAAATGATCCATATCGCAAAGTTACGAAAAATATCCCGAACCGCCAAACCTCCCTGAGTTAACTTAGCTAAAACAGATGAGTTAGCCAACCAACGGTGGAGGTTTATTCCTCCGTTGATTCTTCGAAGGCGGCTATGTCACGGGCCAGGTGGCGCTCCGTGGCGCCGGTCATGAAGCGGCGGAAAATGTCACGGTCTTCCGTTTCGTGGGTTTTCACCAACGCCTTGATATATTCCTCTTTATCGTCGGCGAAAATGCGCGAGGGGATAAGGCCGTATTCAAACTGTAACCAGTTCATCAGCAGACGCGCCATGCGCCCGTTGCCGTCAGCCCACGGATGGATGGTTACAAGGTCGGAATGCGCTTCGAAACTCATGTCATAAAGCTCCTGCATAGTCATATTTCCGGCACTGCGGCGCTGCTCGTTAATCCTGTCGCACAGTTCCGCAAGGCGCGCCGGCACCTTGTTGAAACTCATATACGACCGTCCGCCAACGTCCGCCGTAACGTTGAGCAAGCGCAAGTCGCCGGCAGCCGCCGAGAAGTCGCCAAGCATGGTATGGTACACTGTGCCGGTGTTTTTCACTGTATGTGGAGTGGACCACATGGTGACTGTTCTCAATCCGACAACAGGTGCGGAAGAGAAACGCCCCCTCAACGAAATCGCAAGCAGCCACCTGGCCCGACGCACCTTCATCGGCAATCTCTACAAGAAAGTCAAAGACCCAAACCTCGTCGGCTCACTCAGCGGTCACAAAGAAGGTAGCAAAGCCTTCGCCCGCTACCGCGACATTGATGAGGACATGAAGAAAGAACTGGTTGATCTACTTGATTAAACAGTCAGTGGTTACTGATAATCGAAGAATAATTCGTAATTCTCCACGATATAAAAGTGCAAAAACGGGGATAAAATTAAATGCAAGCGTATAAGGGGATTAGCAAGTTTCTGTTTTTCCGTGATTTGCCTGCAAATGGGGCGATTTTCTCAAAAAGTACACCTTTTGTACCCCGTTTCAAGAATCGCAGGCACATTCCAAGTGTGCTGCCGTTGATAAAGACCTTATCAGAAAGAACCCGTGCCCGGGCTTCGTAATCAAGAACGATAACATGATGCTGCAAAAGGAGATATTGCTTCCCGAAGTCATCACCACCTGTGGGGTGGCAAATGGCAAGAACAAATCCTTGGTTCATGGCGAAATGACGATGGACTATTTGTTCGATAACTGACAAACAGGATCGGCGGGCTGCCAAAATTCCACTGATTATTTCTGTACAATATTTCTATTTAACATTTTTTAACGGGGGGGATAGGTAGTTTGGAGACATTTTCATAATTTTGCATTGCAGACGCCGCCGGAATCTTGCAACTGACTATATTCCCCCATTGCGGCGAGGGTGAGTACACATCATTTGCGATTCAGCCGGCGTACACCGCCGGAGGAAAGATGTGGGACGGCTGTTCATCCTTAAAAACTCACATAGTTGCGTCCCGTCTTGCAACATTTACTTTCAGACCATTGGAGACAAGGTTTGGCAATCGGCGCCTTGCGCCCAGAAAAGAATGTTTGTAAAATGATTTCAATCTCATTAAAGATAACATTGCGATTTCACCCCAGGCTTCCGGAAGCCCGGGGATTTCGTCATGCATATACCTCAACAATAACAATACAGCGATATGAATAAGATCAGAGTGCGCGGCAAAGCGCAGAACCGTACTGCCCTCGGCATAGTGAACGCCTATGTCATAATGCACCCGGAGGCTACTCTCGCCGACCTCCGTTCGGCGTTTCCAAATAACCTGAACCCCGACAAAGGCGTCAAGGAAAATTTCACCGACATCGAGAAGATATCTGAGGTCCAGCCCGAGAATTTCGACGGCTATTTCTCGAAAGAGGACGAACTCATCGCTCTCGCCGACGGCACGAAAGTGGCAATGGTGAAGATGTGGACTAAGCCGAGTTTCGAGCGACTTATCAACAAGGCGGCCGAAGATGAAATAGAAGTGGCCTCTTTTGAGGGCGCCGACCAAGGTTTCGGCAAGAAAGGCTATTACTCTCTCGAATACCTCAACGGCTATCAGCCTCCCGTGGCTGCCTCCGCGCCGGCTGCTGAAAAGAAAGGCAAATCCTGGCTGTGGATTCTCGCCGCATTGGCTGTGGCCGGCATCGCATGCGCAATCGTGCTGCCGCAGACATGTCATCGTGAGGCTCCTGCCGAGCCGCAGGTGATTGTGAAGACTGATACCGTCACTATCGTAAAGACCGACACGGTTTTTGTGCAGCAGATTGAGGAAATCGAGAAGAACTTCAATGCAGCTCAGTTTGAAGTCGACAAGGCCGATCTCAACGACAAGGCTAAGTTTGCCCTCCACGACCTCGCCAAAGTGATGGAGAAAAATTCCGAACTAAAAGTCAGGATCCAGGGACACACCAGCGCCGACGGCGACGAGGCTCACAACCAGCAGCTCTCCGAAGCCCGCGCCAAGGCAGCCTACGACTTTCTGATCAGCGAGGGAATAGCAGCCGACCGCCTCAGCTATGAGGGAAAAGGAAGCAGCGAGCCCGTTGATCCAAACAATCCTGAGGCAAACCGCCGCACTGAATTCATCGTCGAATAACCAACCAAATACCTGAATATCAATATGGCAGTAAAGAAAACAGCCAGCGGCAAGGTTGACAAGCGCACCAAGGAGTACAAGACCATGTGCGCCAACCTCGCCAAGGCACGCAAGGTGCAGCAGCGCAAGAGCACTTCTTCCGCTTCCACCGGAACCCGTAAGACAACCGCCGCCGGCAAGGTCGACAAGCGCACCAAGGAATACAAGACCATGTGCGCCAACCTCGCCAAGGCACGCAAGAAGAAAAACAGTCTGGCAAACCGCCTGAAACGCTTATTCCGTTAACAACTAACAACATGAAATCGACAGCAGAACACGTGGCAAACGTGCTCGCCGTGGCTATCTGGGCCGACGGCGAATATGACGACGCCGAGCGCGAGGCAGTCACCACCATCGCTACCGACCTCGGATACACCCCGATGATTTTCCAGAAAATGGTCGAAGGTGGCGTCGGCGGCATGCTCAAGAGCACCGACGAGAAAGTGAACGCCATCCTTCAGGATTCGGCAGAGAAGATCATTCCATCAGAGAAACTTCAGGTCTATGAGGCAGCCATCGAAATCGTGCTGGCCAACAGCGTGATCGAGCATGACGAGATAGATCGTCTGCTCGCCGTGGCCGGAGCCCTCGACATCGACATGGAGGAGGCCGTCGAGCTTATCCTCGATATGGTCAACCCCGACGCCGAGATTGAAGAGGAAGAACTTGTGGATACCATAGCAAGCGCCGGCGGCGACTTCGACAAACTCGTCGACAACGTCGTGGAGCTCTGCGACAAGATCCACGACCCCGAGACATTCACAATCATCAAATAACAATCATAAAACCGCATCAAATAATGGCAGAATTCCGCATTGACAGCCGTATGAAGGTGAAGACCCTCAAGGCTAACTTCAAGAAAACTTTCGGAGCATCGCTCCGCGTCTACACCACCGCTACCTGCAAGGCCAAGGCTGACGACGACGCCACTCTCGGCCAGCTGATGAACGGCACCGCCAAAGGCGGCGAAATGACCGTGGGCAGCAACCTGCGCGTGGGCAACTTCGAGAAGAAGCTCGGCGAGCTCTACGGCATCGGCGTACAGGTGGCCAACGGCGCCGACACCAAACTGAGCAATAACGATATAACTCTGGCAGCAGCCGGCAAAGAATAAACAGATTTGGCAAAGAGAAAATCATGCATCGCCGGCGAGTTCGTAATCGAGCGCGCCGAGAGCGAGACCATCACAGTATATAAGATCTACGACAACACCCTCGGCGGTCTGCGCGAGGTTGCGGCAGCCGTAGGCTTCGAGATCAACGAGAAGTCGAACACCCGCAACAACGGCGCACAGCTCATCAAGTTCGTCAACGAGAAAGCGGGCATCGATGACAAGAACCACGCCGTTGCGGGCGAGTTCTCTATCGAGAAGCTTCCTTCGGGCACCATCAGTGTCTACAAGACTTACGCCAACACCCTCGTCGGTCTTCGCGAGGCCGCTGCAACCGTCGGCTTCGAAATCAACGAGAAGTCGAACACGCGCCAGAACGGCTCGAAGCTCATTGACTTTATCAACGAGAAGAAAGGCGAGTAACCCCCGAAAATAAACCAATGTCGGGGAGGAACACTCTTCCCCGCCATTTCAAATTCCACATATTATGAGCAAAGCATCAGTAAGGGCGTCGATTGAGACGGTGAAGGGCGACATTGCTCGCAAGAAAAACGACATCGCGACAATACGCTCGCGCAAGAAGGAGACGATGGCCCGCTGTTCAGCAAACATCAAGAATGCTTCCGACAAGTCGACCAAAGACCGCTACCGCCGTGAGAAAGCATCGCTGACGGCTCAGTTCGAGTCGCAGATCCGCACCCAGCAGGCATCACTCTCCTCGCTTCAGACGCGCCTCGCCTCACTCCGCGCCCAGCTCGCCCGCGAAAAATCGTAACGACATGCTGAAAGATGTTGTTGAAGCCGATGTGAGACAATTCATCGAAGGTGACGAAGAACTATTTTTCAACGAGCGTGACTTTCAGATGCACTTGGCTGTATATCTCCGGAGCCTTGGCAAGTATGACGATGTGGACATAGAGTATTATGTGCCGCAAAAGGAGCTTGACAGATACTTGTGGGAGAACGAACTGCGCCTCGACATCGTGGTCAGCAAGAATGGTGAATATGTGCCCATTGAGCTGAAATACAAGACAAAGGCCGTCAGCAGGCCGATGACCCGCTTCGGTGAAAGACTTTCTGAGAAGATCCCCGTGATGAAAAATCAGGGAGCGCAGGACCTCGGACGCTACGATTTTTGGAAGGATGTACGACGCGTTGAAATGGTCCGCAACCGTTTCCATAATGTCAAGGGCGGTCTTGCGGTGTTCATGACCAACGACAGGGTTTATCTCAACGAGACCAAGCCGACATCCAACAATTGCCGCTTCTCCATGAGTGAGGGTCCGCACCCGAAAAGAAAACATTGGCTCGACGCGAATAAATCTACGGCCAAAGGCAGGCCGGACTTCGATGTGGAGAAGGAATATGCCGTCAAATGGAATGCCAAGGAAGTCGGAGGCGTGGAGCTAAACTACTGCATTGTGAAAGTATGAAGGTTCTTGTTACGGGATTCGAGCCGTTTGGCGGCGATGAGATCAATCCTTCCTGGGAAGCGGTGAAAGGATTGCCTGAACGGATAGGGACAGCCGATGTAATCAAGCTGCGACTGCCTGTATCGTTCAGACGTTGTGCCTGTCCGGCAATAGAAGCCATTGGGACGCATAGACCCGATGCGGTTGTATGCGTAGGAGCGGCTGGCAAGCGTTTGGAAGTCACTCCCGAACGCGTGGCCATAAACGTGATGAATGCCAGACAACCGGACAATGACGGCTTCCGTCCTGTAGACTTGCCGATACACGACGACGGTCCGGCGGCATACGTCAGCACTCTGCCTGTCAAAGAGATGGTGGCCTGTATGGAGGGTGCAGGAATCCCGTCAAAACTGAGCAACACGGCCGGAATGTATGTCTGCAATACGCTGATGTACAGGCTGCTCGACTACCTCAGCCGGAATAACAGCGGCACAAGGGCCGGGTTCATCCACGTGCCGAAAACACTTGCCCCCGAGGAACTGACCCGCGGTCTCGTGGCGGCAATTGAAACAATAATAACGAAAGGAACTGAAGATTGAACAACACCATCGACATAGAACGACCCGAGGCCTTTGAGGAGCGGTCGCCTAAAAAACGTTACGACATCAAAGACCTCAAACGCGAGCTTGCGCGTGCTCTCGACGACGACCTGCACACACGGCAGTGGCACAACATCGTCGACTGGCTCATCATCGGCATGATCCTGCTATCGACGGCCGAGATTTTCATCTCGACATTCGACGTAAGTCCCGAAGTACGCCGCATCCTGCGGTTCGTGGATATCTTCACCCTGCTATTCTTTACGGTGGAGGTGTCACTGCGGATATGGGTGGCGCCAGTCATCAATTCTAAATGGAGCGGCCTGAAGGGACGGCTGAGATATTGCACATCATTCTATGGCCTTATTGACATCCTCTCCACCTATCCCTTCTACCTGCAATGGCTCGTGCCGCTGCCGGTAATGGCGCTGAAGGCGCTGAGAACGGCCCGCGTGGTGCGTACCATGCGCATCGGCCGTTACACCAAGTCGTTCAACCTGCTGACGGAATCCATTGCCGCCAAACGCCATGAACTGCTTGTGTCCATGCAGTTTTTGGTTGTGATAACATTCATTCTGAGTCTGATGCTCTTCTTTGCCGAGCATGACGCGCAACCGGAGGCATACAGCGACGGCTTCGCGTCGGTGATGTGGGCCTTCGCCCAGTATATCGGCGACCCGGGGGGCTTCGGCGACACACCGCCGGTTACGGTATTCGGACGCGTCATCGCCTGCGCCGTCGGACTGTTGGGCATCGCTATCGTCGCTGTGCCCACCGGCATCCTCGGCGCCGGTTTCACCGAGGCCATCGAGGAGCGCAACAAGCAGAGGGCAATCGAAGAGAACGCCGACAACCTGCGGAACGGCTTCGAACGCAAGCTCGACCGCCCTACAGGTTTTCAAGTCGTGCCGCCGTTCTGGTCGGTCGATGACCTCATGGCCCGGCTCGACATGAAGTCGGATGACCTCAGCGACGCAGTGCGCTGCGGCGAAGGGTTCCGCATGGTGAATCTCGCCGCCACGATACCCACCGATGAGAGCTATGTGCCCGACCGCATAGCCGTGGAGCATTTCCCGATGAACACCTCCTACGGATGCTGTATCGACCGGGGCTCCCGCATCACGATCGTGTCTCCATCCAATATGGTTGACCCCGGGCTGAGCCATTTCTCCTTCTATCTGGCCATGATCGGAGGCTTCAACTACATATCGCGCGAAGTGGGCCGGCGTGCCCCTTACAAGTCGTTCTATGCTTTCTGCTCCGTTGAGGACGAGGAGGGCCTTAAGGAATACGCCGACGACCTCAGGCGGCTGACCGACAGAGCGGGCGCCTGGACTCTGACGGTGCTCGTTTCAAGCGGCGCTCTCGAACCGGCTTATCCCACAAACATACACCTGAACATCGGCGGCCGCAAGGGCGACGAGCGGCGCGCGGGCGACGGCCTGTTTGTCAAGGACGAAGATACATACATCCGTTTCTACGAGACGCTGTCCGAGGCTGTGGGACGCGGTTTCGACCTGACGGTTGACCATCAGAAATATCACAGCACCGAATCGGCGAAACATTTCCTGCGCAAATTGCCGCTACGCCCCGACAGCAACCATATAGTGATGCGCATAGAATGGAAGCAGCTGCTGTGGTCGCAGAAACGCCTGCTGCTGGCACGTGAGATAGCCCGCGTCGCAAACGAAGCAATCCTCGGGCAGCCGTTGCCCGACCCTCCGGCCGAACTGAAAAAGAAATCCATCGGCTACGATGGCTATGACTTATAACACTGAGAATTATGAAAATACCAGGACTGAGCTTCTCGTGGAAGCGTGCCGTGGGCATCACCGCGGCCAAGCAGAAAATATCGCGCAAGACCGGCATTCCAATGTCGAAAGCGGGACTTGAACGCAAAATCGGAGCCGCCATAATCAAAGGCGTTTTCGGCAAAAAGTAACGGAATAAATCTCAACCATAATGAAAATAAGAAATATTCTTCTAACGGCTATGGCAGTGACGGGTGCCCTCTCGCTCGGCTCCTGCTCAAAGCATGATGACGCCGCCGCCCGCATCTCCTACGAGGTGAAGGCCGTCAACAAGCTTGTGCTGTCCCAGATGACCATCAGCAAGATGGCTTCTGTCTCCGACATCGACTTCTCGAAAGCCAAAGGACTTAAGCAGTCGGCGGCCGCAGCTCTCGACGCTGTCAAGATCGGCGACCGTAAGGCCGCGTATTCCTACGACACATACATGCGGGCCTATATCGACCTCTCGACATTCTCGGACAATGATGTGAAGGATGACGAGTCGGCCAAGACGATGACAATCACACTCCCGGCCATACAGACTGAGTTTGCCGGCCGCGATGCTTAATTGCGCGAGGACCACTATCGGGTAACCGGCATGCGCAGTGAGATTGACGCGCAGGAACGCGCCGAAATCAAAGAGAACATGAACACCGCTCTGAAAGAGGAGGTGGAGTCGGACGAGACCTTCCGCAAGACTCTGACCGAATCGGCCAAGACCCGCGGCCAGCGATATTTCGAAGACCTGGCGAGCCGTTACGGCTACAAGGCGACAGTCAACTTCAAGGCACCGTTGACACACGTCACCTTGTCGGCCGTCTGGCTCTTGAGGGGACGGTGGATTTCGACCTTGAGAAACTTCAGTTCGACGAACAGGAGGATTCTGTCACCGTGGCACTTCCTCCCGAGATTGTGACGCTCCGCGAGAGCACTCGCCCTGGGGCATATACAGTAATCGACACGTGGAATGACGAATTTTTCTGTTCAGACAACATCTCGACCGAGGAGGAGAATAGGATGAAAACCGCTGCGGTAGCCAACGCCACGAGCATGGTCTATGCCAAAGGATACGTGAAACAGGCCCGCGCCGATGCTGTCAACTCCGTCAAACGACTCCTCTCCGCCGCTTTCCCCGGCAAGACTGTAATCGTGACCGACCCGACATCCGAAGGGACAAAATAAACCGCACACCATGGGATTTCTTGACAACGCTAAGAAAAAAGCAGCCGAGGCAGCCGAACTCGTCCGTCAGAAGGCGGCTGAGGCAGCGGAGCTGGCTAAGGAAAAGGCTGAGGAGGGTGCCGAACAGGCGCGTATCAAGGCTGAGGAACTCAAACTCTCGGAGTTCTGCTCCAACCTGACTGACAAGACAAGTAAAATCTGTAAAAACATGGCTGATTCGATGGTCGGGGCCAAGGACTCAGCTTTCGGCTGGATTCATGGCAAAATCAGTGACGCTGTCCGCGGCATGAACCTCCAGGAGACAATCACAGCCATTGAAAAAGCAGGCCGGGAGCAGAAGGTGAATGTGGCGCCACTGGTTAAATTTGTTGAACGTATCAAGAAGATTGGAGATGACGATGAGCAATGAAAAGAAAACCTCCCGGGAAAAAGCGATAGCAATAATTGAACTTCTCAGCAAATACGAACTTGACGACATTTTGGCCGTAGCTGAGAAAATATCGCCCTTTGTCCCAATCCCATGCTTCAAGAAGATAGTGAAACTTCTTCGGCTTCTCTGCAAATTCGTGCCGACATTCAAGAAGATTTCTCCGGCTCTGATAAAGATGCTTGAGAAAGATGACAATTGCGCTGAGACTACATTGATAACAGCAGAGCGATGAGCAAGAAGGTCTGGATTGGAATTATCGTGCTGCTGGTGGTGATCGGCGGCATTCAGAAAGCGTGTCAGCCGGAATGGTACGACGCGCGGATGAACCATGCCGAGGACGCGATGGTCGACCTTGAGACGGACATCACCGACGCTCCACCGGTGCTGACACGCGAGTATCTCGAAGGAATCAGCAAGGAGACCTTTGCCTATAGTAAAAGCGTAAAAGCCGTCAATGAAATCAAGCCATCCGAGATCGGCGGCCGCAAGGGCGACGAGCGGCGCGCGGGCGACGGCCTGTTTGTCAAGGACGAAGATACATACATCCGTTTCTACGAGACGCTGTCCGAGGCTGTGGGACGCGGTTTCGACCTGACGGTTGACCATCAGAAATATCACAGCACCGAATCGGCGAAACATTTCCTGCGCAAATTGCCGCTACGCCCCGACAGCAACCATATAGTGATGCGCATAGAATGGAAGCAGCTGCTGTGGTCGCAGAAACGCCTGCTGCTGGCACGTGAGATAGCCCGCGTCGCAAACGAAGCAATCCTCGGGCAGCCGTTGCCCGACCCTCCGGCCGAACTGAAAAAGAAATCCATCGGCTACGATGGCTATGACTTATAACACTGAGAATTATGAAAATACCAGGACTGAGCTTCTCGTGGAAGCGTGCCGTGGGCATCACCGCGGCCAAGCAGAAAATATCGCGCAAGACCGGCATTCCAATGTCGAAAGCGGGACTTGAACGCAAAATCGGAGCCGCCATAATCAAAGGCGTTTTCGGCAAAAAGTAACGGAATAAATCTCAACCATAATGAAAATAAGAAATATTGGGGCATCGGCGTAGTTCCGTGGCAGGGGGCTATCCGAAGATGACCGTCAAACGGTATATAAAGAACGGCAAGTCGGAGACCCCATGCAATAGCGCACGGAAGTGCTTTATCTTTGAATTGAGAGATTCAGCGGGGGCATTGGTCGAGCGATTTATAAAGTAGTTGAGCACTTTGTCTTCCTTGTCCCTGATGTTATCCCTTGCTGATTTCACTTCCCTGAGAGTGGAGTCCGCGACATTCTGATACCATTCATGCAGTCTGGTCCCGGCCTGGTTGCGGTCAATCGTTTTATTTCTGAAGATGGCTCTGAGCGAATCGACCAGATCGTATGCTTCCTTTATTTTGGGATAGAGTTCAAACAGCAGTTTTGCCCGTACCTTCTGGGTTGGCGACCACTTGTCACGGCTTTTGGAAAGAAGTCCGCGACTTCGCGTAAGCAGTTCGATCTTCGTATCGCCGTTGGAAAGTTCTTCCGGCACAAACTTCTTGCTGAGCCTGCAAGGTTTGCGGCCGCGCTTCTTCCCCTTATATGTTTTGGGATGCTTTTTACGATAGGCCGTGCGAGCCTTGACCAGTTGCCCCAACTTCTTTTTGTGCCCGGCTTTTGCCTTGTTCTGTTCCTTTACGGCATTGCGCTTTTCCTTGAGGCGGATTTCCTCCACGGCCTCACCGCACCGTTTGATTATGTGGAAGCAGTCGATGATAATCGTGGCGTTGGGAAAGACCGCACTGACGATGCGCATCATCGAATCGGAAAAGTCCATCGTTACTTCCGTGACCGCAAGCCTCTGTTCCTGCGGCAGTTTCATCAGCTGCGCAATCACATCCGATGCTTTTGTGCCGCGGACCATCGCAACTATCGTGCCCGATTTGCCATGACCGTCCTTGTTGGAGAGTATCGTGAACAGGTCATCGTGCAGCGAGGTCTCATCGATGCTCAGTCGCGCCCCGCAGTTCCTGGGCAACAGTATCCAGTCGGAGGCATGATCTTTCTGTTCCCATTGGCTGAAGCCGCTCAGAACTCCCTTGTAGTTTCGTCTGAAGTTGCCGGCGTCAATCGCCCAACGGTGAGCTACCGAACAGGAGGTCACCGGAGAGGTTGCCATACACCTGTTTTAAAAAAGCCGCAAACTCCTCGGAGTAGCGGGTGCCTTCGTGTACGAGCGGATAAGGGTTGATTATCACATTATGATTCTCTTTGTCAAGCCATCTGCGGCGTCTGACATGAAGCACAAGTTTGCGGTCGCGTATGGGAAAATCCTCAATGGACGTCGGCTCGGTAAATCCATTGGGACGCAGGTCTTGAAACTCTTCGGTTCGATTGTCTTTCTCATCAAGGTAGATATGTACTACCTGAGTATAGAATTCTCCCGGTTTGGGATCAACTATTTCGACGTCCACTCCGGTGACATCGAAAAAATCTAAAATCGAGGGCGGCAGCACCAGCGACGCCAGCATGGAAAGTTGGGCATTGTCAATCATGCCGCAAAGTTAGCCCATATTGTTGAGAAATACTACCGTTTGACGGTCATCTTCGGATAGCCCCCGCCACGGAACTACGCCGCTGCCCCGTTTTTCATCGTCAGCGCCGAGAGTTCCTTCAACCTTTCCACGGTAACATCGACGTGCGTCCGGGCAAACTCCAGCACTCGCTCGTAGGCGGCTTTCAGGTCCAGGTTCATGTTCAGTTCGACGAGGGTTTTCCCTTTCAGCGCAATGCCGTTGTCGAACATTATCTGGTTTTCAAGCTCTGTGATAGTCGAGCTTTCTATGGCAGTGGATTGAGTGATAATGGAATAGAGATAAAACTTGTCATCGTCCAGCTGCCGGTCTATGCCAAGTGCGCGGTACCTCCCCACCAATTCCTCCAGTTTATTTTCCATTGCCGTAATTTTTTGCAAATATAAGCATTTTCCACCGTCTAAAACAAGTTTTTAACTGTACTTTCTCAGTATTTTACTTACCGACGCCCGTGCGGACTCAAAATGGGGCGGCGGAAATTGCGGGATTTTGGGAATTGGAGGAAAATTATTAACTTTGCGGAAAACATCTTACTTTATGAAATATTCTTACTTCCCGGTCCTCGCCGCGCTCGCTTTTGCCTTCGGCGCGCAGGCCGCTCTCGTCAGGGGTGACATCCCCCGTCACTGTGTTAAAAGCCACACCGCCGCCATGCCGCAGCGCCAGAAGAAAGCCGCGTCGGCCAAACCCTCGCCCCGGCGCGTTGAGGACGCCTCGCTGGCCAACCACACCTGGACGTCGATAGGCACCGGCCGCTTCACCGACGACATCATAACTTTCTGCTTCGAGGTGCCCACCTATACCTACGATGTGGAGGTGCAGCAGGCCACCGATATGCCCACGCTCTACCGTATCGTCAATCCGCTGCAAAACCATCCCGAGAAAGCCGAGATGGAAGCTGCAGAGGGTATCTTCCCCACAGACAAAGATTATTACATCTACTTCGACGTCACCGACCCCGATTTCGTGAAGATTCCGCGCGCCGAGTTCGGCTACGAAGACAGCGACGGCAAGGCTGAAGTAGTCTCCCTTACAGCCGATTACGAAGGCCTCGGATACACCTACGACGACGCCATGCAACACGCCGGCGCCATGCGCGACAAAATCATCACCTTCCCCAACGAAGCGTCGCTACGCATCTTTCAGGGCTCACACATGTATTACGGCGACGATAGCGGTGCTCTGAAACTCGTGCTCCCCGGCGGCACTGACTACTCCGTGGAGTTTGACAACCGGGACGGCTTCTGCCCCGGCGAGGACGGTTGCTACCACGTGGCCATAAACACCGGCGCCACCGTTCCGACTGTGCGCTACGGTATCTTCGACTCCTACAAGGATGAACACGTGATGCAGCTCATCAACGGCGGCAGCGAATGCCAGCCGGGCGCCACCGTTTCGCTCGACCTCTCCACCAACCCCGAACGCCGCGCCTATCTCATAGCCATCACCCTAAACGCCGACGGCGAGTTCCAGGACGGCCTCTACACCGTGCTCTACAACCCCGCCGACAACTCCCCTAAATGGCAATATTACTGCAAGGCTGACTTCACCGACGGCCTCCTCTCCCCCTACCTCTACACCGAGCCGGAAACCGTGGAAGTGGAAGTGCAGCAATACACCGAAAAGCCGGGCTATTTCCGCATCAAGAACCCCTATGCCGGCCTGGCGCACGATTACATGCAGGACCCCGGCCATAGCCACGGCCACTATATCTACATTGACGCTTCCGAGCCTGAAAACGTAATCATGCAGGAAAGCCCCGTGGGCGTTTACGGCGATGAATACGGCGAAATACTCGTGGGCAGCGACTATTGGAACCTCATCGAGACTTACGGACGCGAATTTGCCGACGAATACGGCATCACCTCCGGCGGCCTGCTGGCCGACAACACCATCACCTTCAACGCCTCAGCCTCGCTGACCATCTACCCGACGCTCTACGCAGACTGGTTCGAGACCAACGTCAAGGAAGACGGCTCGGCGGGCGACTTCGCCCTCGTCCTTAAAGACCCCGCAACCGGCATCGGCGCCGTAGCCACCGCCGGGGAGATAGTGCATTACTACAACCTGCAAGGCATTCCCGTAGCCGACCCGCAGCACGGCCTCTATATAGAGCGCCGAGGCACCCAGACCCGCAAAGTCCTCCTCCCCTGACCCTCGCTGAATAAGCTCTTCTTATACCACTTATCACAAGGAGCGCGGCTTCCCGGCTGCACTCCTTGTGATTTCAGGTTTATTTCAGGGCGGCGAGGAGGCGCCGGTTGGCACGGTCTATGGCGGAGGTGTCGAGGGTGGCCAGGTAGATGCGGGTGGTTGTTTCGCTGTCGTGGCCCATCCCTTCGCTTATTATGCCCAACGGGATTCCCTCGGCGCGAGCGGCGGTGGCCCAGCTGTGCCGCGCCACGTAGAGTGTCAATGGAACGGAGAGGCAGGCCAGGGCCGCTACCTCTTTCAGGTGGCGGTTTATCTTGTAGGCGGCGTTGCGGTAGGCGCAGCGTTCGTCGTCGGCGCGTTTCGTGATTACAGGCAGGAGGTATGGCGTCGGGTTGCGCGGATACTTGTCGAGGATACGCTGCATGGCGGGTCCCCAGGCTATGGCGAGGCGACGGCCCGTCTTGCGCCGCCGGTAGGTGACGCGGCCGTTGCGCAGGTCGCTCTTTTTCAGGAAAGCCATGTCTATGAAGCTCATTCCCCGCAGATAGAAACTGAGCATGAAGATATCACGGGCATAGTCGAGAGCGGGCATGGCGGCGAGGTCGAGTGCCTTGATTCGGCGGATGGCGTTCAGCGGCAACGCGCGTTTCACGGTTTTTGCAATGCCGGTGTATATGTGGCGGAAGGGCCGCAGGTCGTCGATGGCACCACTTTCGACGGCACGGTTATAGACGGCGCGCAGTATGCGGGCGTAGAAGGAGACCGTATTGGGCACCACGCCGTACTGCTCCATCGTCGCCGGCGTTATGGCGTCGAGCATGATGTCGCGGCCGAGGCGGAACTTACGGAAGCTGTTAAGCGCCGAACGGTAGGTCTCGGCGGTGCGTATGCGGCCGTTATCCTTCAGCGCGCGGATGATTCCCTCCATGAAGGGGAAGAGGGAGTACTCCCGGCGAAACCGCCGGTATTCCTCCACTATGTCGTCGGCCGAATAGTGCGGGAGGGCGGCTTGGAGGCGACTCTCTATTTTTGCGAAACGCCGCAGGTCGCGGCGAATGTTTTCGCGGATTTCAAGGAGTTGTTCGCGCCGCGTGCCGCAGGGGGGAATGACGATATCGGCATGCCGCACGTCCCATTCGGAGCTAAGGAGTTTACAGCCGGAAAGCTGTTGGCGCACACGACGCTCGTGCGTGATACTGTAGTAGAGGGTTCCCTCGACGCCGATGACTGCGGAGGGCCGGAATTTTACTTTTATTGTAGCCATTTTTCTTAAAAATTTGAGTAAATTCCGGGGCGGAGGGGTGCAGTCCGGGTCTTTAATGGCCTTATGGATCTTAAAGACTTTAGGGTCGGCGGACTATAGATTGCGATAAAGGCGCTGGAGGCGGTTGGCGCATTTTTGCCAGGAGAAGTGGGAGTCGAAGGTGCGGCGTGCCTCCTCCCCCATGCGGCGGCGCGTGGCGGGGTCTTCGATGAGGGTTTTAAGGGCGTTGCCGAGGGCGGCGCCCTGCGACGGCGGCACTATGATGGCTTCGCGGCCGGAGGCCACGTGCTCAGAAGGCGATACCGACGAGGAAAGCACCTGCGGCCTTCCGTGAGCCATATATTCTATGTGCGCCGGCCCGAAGGGACATGGTATCACCGAAGGGTCCACGGCCACGTGGCAGTCGTCTATGAGCGCCGACGGGTCCGCGGGGCGCAGTTTCCAGTCTATCATGTCCATGACGCCGAGCACCTGTGCGCGGCGCCGGAGCGTGTCTATGTAGTCGGGGTCGCCGTCGCCCACTATCCACAGCCGTGTCTTGAGACCGCGGAGCGTGGACATGGCGTCAATCATGGTTTCGAGACCGTTGCCGGGCACAAGGTCGCTCTTGCACAAGACTATCTTGGGTCCCTTTTCCGGTTCGGGGACAATGTCGGTGACTTCGAGGTTTGCGGCCGGCGGTATGGTGTGGAGCCGCCCGGCGGGGAAGGGAAGCGGGCGATCGCGCCAGCTGTCGAGGAAACGTTCGCGCACCGCCGCGGAGATGAATACCTGCGCGTCGAGGTTGCGGTAGATGCGGCGCGCCAGCCAGTTGTCGGCGCCGGGGTTCAGTTTATGGCGCGTGCTGACCACGCGGATGTCCTTGCGGCGGGCTATCTTGCGGGCCAGCAACACGGCGAAGGCGTCGCGGTAGCGGTGCACGTGCACTATGGTACCCGGACGTTCGCGGCGCAGGTCGCGCACCAGGTGGAGTGTGGATGAAATGTCGAAGAAACCGCGCAGGGCACAATGGCGCAGGTCGATTCGTGCCTGGCGGAAACGGGTATCTATGGCTTTGGCATCGCGGGTATAGGCGGTCACGCTCCAGCCCATGAGCGAGAAGTGGCGGCACACATCCAGGGCGTGCCGCCAGGGTTCCCCCCAGCGGTTGGCAGCGATAATGTGCAGCAGTCGCCGCGGCGCCACCGGGGCGCCTTCATCAGGCTTCGGACGCGACATCCCCTTCTGCTGCAATCGTTCAGTTGCCTCCGGCGAGGAGCAGGCCGAGGTCCATGCCGTGTGTCCCGAGGTAAGAGGCTATCAGCTTGTCCACGAGTTTGCCGCGGTAGGTCACTATGCCCTCCTGCATTCCGGGAGTGGTCACTATCATGCCGTCCACTCCGTTCTTGAGCGCCATCTCCTCGAAGAAGTTGACCAGGATGTTCGACATTGCCATGGCTACGGTGCGGGGCACGGACTGTGACGGGTCGGTGTCAGCCAGGTCGAGCAGGTAGACGTTGTCCTTCATCACGGAGTCGAGCGTGCGTGGCATCTCGAAGTCGCGTGTACAGTGGTCCAACAGGATCACGTCGGCGGTCTTGACGCGGTTGAGCAACACGCGGGGATGCACCGCGCAGGTGGTGAGGCGGTCGCCGCAGAAGTCGCGCATCTCCTGGAGCGAAGAGATGTCGTTGTCCATTACCGTGACCGAAGCGCCGGCGGCGATGGCCGCCATGGCGGCGAACATAACCTTCGTACCCGTGCCTATGATGAGCACCTCACAGGGATTGATGCCGGCCACCCCGGCAAGAAGCACACCCTTGCCGCCCCCCAGGAACGACAGGTTTTCCTGCGCGTACATTATGGCCACGCGGCCGTCGATTTCGTCAAGGACATTGGCGAAAATGGGCTCGCCGTTGTGGCTCAGCATATTGTTGAGGCAGCCGAGCGTAATGTTACGGCTCAGGTATTCGTCCACCACCTTGCGGTCGAACAGCGTATTGTCGAGCATACAGAGGTTTGTGCCGCCGGGTTGCATACGGCGTATGTCGGCCACCTGGAGCGGGCGGTAGCTCAGCACGACAGGGAGGGCGAGCACCTGCTCGCGCGGGGCTATGCGCACGCCGTAGCGGGCATAATCTTCGTCGGAGAAGTCGACGTCGATGCCCACGCCGGCCTCCACGGTAACGATATTCCCGGCCGACACTAAAATTCCGCAAGCTTCGGGGGTAAGCAGGATGCGTGTTTCCTCGCTGTCGTTGTAGTTAGACACCATGCCGATGTTCAGCGGCTGTTCAAAGCCCTCTTCGAGCACGATCTCGGGTTGGCTTTGTGGTTTGTTGGTTTCCTCGTTATTCATCGTTTGAGTGTATTTCTCAGCCGCAAAGGTAAGACAAATTCCCCAAACCTCCAAATTTTCCATTCCCGGAAGCCCCGTTACCTGAAAATTTGATCACTTATTTGTAGAATCATGAGAATCATATCGGGGGCGGACGGCGGATTCGGTTTGGCGGTTTTCAGAAAAAGCATTAACTTTGCGGAATATTCCGGCTTTTAGTTTTTTATTGGAATCGCTATGGAGAATGAACCGATACGTCCCGACGTACTGAATTTCGACGATATACGGCAACTGGTGCCGGCCCTTGGCAAACACCGCAAACTGGTGGAGCGCATCATGCACTTTCTGTGGGTGGACCGCGTCAACGAGGTGCACGGCCGCTATTGCAACACCCCCGGCGCCGAGTTCTCGCACAAACTGGCCGAGGAGGAGTTCCGCATACGCCTGCGCGTGGACAACGAGCAGGTGCTGTCGCAGTTCCCGGAGGGTGCTTTCGTCACGGTGTCGAACCATCCCTTCGGCGGCATGGACGGCATCCTGCTCATCCATCTGGTGTCCAAGTACCGCCCCGATTTCCGCGTGATGGTCAACCTCGTGCTCAACAATATCAGGGCCATGCGGCCGTCGTTCATCGCCGTGGACCCGCAGCAGAGCGACGACCCCAAGAAGAAGAAAATCACGATGCAGGGCATCCGCGAGGCCATAGCGCAGGTGCGCGGCGGACATCCGCTGGGCTTCTTCCCGGCGGGCGCCGTATCCAAGATTCAGCGCAACCTCCGCATCGCCGACCGCGAATGGCAACCCTCCATAATCCGCCTCATCCACCAGTTCCATGTGCCGGTGATTCCAATCTATTTCCACGGCCACAACTCCACGTTCTTCAACATCCTGGGGCTCATAGACTGGCGTATACGCACGCTGCGCCTTCCGCGCGAAGTCTTCCTGATGCGCGACAAGGAGGTGCACGTCTCCGTGGGCGACCCGATCATGCCCGGGGAGCAGGCTGCATGTCCCGACCTCGACGCCCTGGGGCGGCTCCTCAGGGAACGTACCTACTCGCTGAAGGCCATTAAATAAAACTGTAACGCAATGCCAAGAAAAATTAATACGATCCCTGTGCCGGCCAGCCAGGAGCGCGAAGTGCAGACGGCCAAACAGCGGTTTTCCATCATCGGGAACTCGCAGGCGCTGCTCGCTGCCATAGAGCGTGCCGTGAAGGTGGCGCCCATCGACCTTTCGGTGCTCGTCACCGGCGAGAGCGGCTCCGGAAAGGAGTTTTTCCCGAAGATTATCCACGCTTTCGGCGCCCGCAAACACAAGAAATACATAGCCGTGAACTGCGGCGCCATCCCCGAGGGAACCATCGACAGCGAGCTCTTCGGCCACGAGAAGGGTTCCTTCACCGGCGCCATCTCGGCACGCAAAGGATACTTCGAGGAGGCCGACGGCGGCACCATCTTCCTCGACGAGGTGGCGGAACTGCCTCTCACCACGCAGGCGCGCCTGCTCCGTGTGCTCGAAACGGGCGAGTTCCTGAAAGTGGGTTCATCCGTAGTACAGAAGACCGACATCCGCGTGGTGGCCGCCACCAACGTGGACCTTCTCAAAGCCGTAGAGAAAGGGAAATTCCGCGAGGACCTCTATTACCGCCTTTCCACCATACAGATACACGTTCCGAACCTGCACGACCGCGGCGAGGAAGACATCATGCTCCTGAGCCGCAAGTTCGCGCACGATTTTTCGGAAAAATACATGACGGCGCCCGTCACCTTCGGCCCGGAGGCGCGACGCTACATGTCGCTCTACCGCTGGCCAGGCAACGTGCGTCAGCTCAAGAACGTGGTGGAACAGCTGGCGCTCTTCAACGCCGGCACGGAGATAGACCGCCACACGCTCATGGACACCCTGCCGCAGACGCGCGACGGCGAGCGTATGCCCGCACGCGTGGACAAGACGCCTAACTACGAGTCGGAACGCGAGATGCTGTGGCAGCTCATCGCCACCATGAAGCGGCGCATAGAGGAACTCTCGGCGCGCCTCGACGCCAAGGAGGGCACCGCAGCGGCCGACGGCACGCAGGACTACCCGGCGCCGGCAACGTCGGTGCGCTCGCTGATAAAGTACCCTTCCGACCCGCGCGAGGTGGAGTGCATGGACCTTCCGGGCGCCTACGGCTCGGCGGAGCGCACCGCCATAGTCAGCGCCCTGCGCCGCAACGACGGCAAGAAACCCCTCGCCGCCAAAGACCTCAACATCTCCGAGCGCACGCTCTACCGCAAGATACGCGAGTTCGGAATAACACCCGACGAATATGAAAATCCTCTCTAAACTCCTGATATATACGGCAGCGTGTGCCACGGCGCCGCTCCTTGGCGGATGTGTGCCCTCATACGGCCTCAACGGCTCGGCCATCAACTACGACATCTACAAGACCATCGACGTGGGCGAGTTCCCCATCCGCGCCTCGCTGGTCTACCCGCCGCTGCAGCAGACCTTCGAGAATGCCCTGCTCGACGCCATCACGCGCCAGACGCGCCTCCAGGAGGTGGACAGCAACAATACCGACCTCAAGATGACCGGCGAAATAACGGGCTATTCCCTTTCGCCGCAGGCCGTCGGCAGCGACGCTTACGCCACGCAGACGCGCCTCACCATCACCGTCCGCGTGAAATACACCGACTCCAAGAATCCCGCCAACGACATAGACCAGACCTTCTCGGCCTACCGCGACTTCTCCAGCTCGGTGATGCTCACCGACGTGCAGGACGAACTCTGCAACGAGATTTCAAAGGAGCTCGTGGACCTTATCTTCAACGCAACCCTCGGAAACTGGTAACGCATTATGGCACAGAACGTTGACTATACCGCATTGCAGGACCTGAACCTCGTCGCACTCCGCGAGAAATACCCGGCTTGCGTGCTCCCGGAGGTAATGGCGCTTGGGAAGGAAGGGCTCGGCGAGGAGCAGCGGCGCGAACTCGCCGTGGCCATAAACGTGCGTGTCGGCGACCCCGACACGCTGGTTTCGCTGCTCGGCGCCGACATGGCGGGGCCACCCTTCTACCCCGACCCGCGCACAGCCGCCCATTCCACCGACGAGACCATCGACGCCTTCATCGGCAAGTTCTCGGCGCAAGACCCGCGCAAGGAAGTCGAAGTCCTGGAGCAACTTATTTTCCGCCCCACGGGCGACTATGCCGCGACGATGCTCGCCGGCGAGGGGAAAGAGGGAAATGCCGCTTCCGAACCGCCGGCTCCCGAAACCATGCCCGAAACCAACCGGGAACTGCCCGAACCGCATGGCGAAACTCCTCGTGAACCGCATCACGAAACCGTCGGCGCAGCACCCGGCCTGTCGGAAGGTTTCGCCCGGATAATGATAAAAAACCATAATTATAGCAAGGCTCTTGAAATTATTCAGGCAATAAGTTTGAATAATTCAGAAAAAAGTGCTTACTTTGCAGACCAAATTCGTTTCTTGCGGAAACTGATTTTAAACCAGAGCAAGCAGAAACAGCAAAAACTGATTAAAAAAACACTAAAAACTTAGATATGTTTATCTTTTTGAGCATCCTCATCGTATTAGCTTGTCTTCTGCTGATTATCGCTGTGCTTATCCAGAAGTCTAAAGGAGGAGGCCTTGCCTCCAACTACAGCAGCGGCAACCAGCTTATGGGCTATCGCAAGACCACCGACTTCATAGAGAAGGCCACGTGGTCGCTGGCCATCTTCATCTGCGCAGTCAGCATCCTGTCTGCCTTCACGGTGAAAACAGCCATTACGTCGAGCGTGAAACCGGCTACCCCTGCCGCCACCACGGCACCGGCCGCCGCACCTTCGTCGAACCCCGCCACACCGAAGCCCGCAGCAGCAGCACCGAAACCGGCCGCACAGCCCGCCGCCAAACCGGCCGCACCCGCCGCTGAAAAGGCAGCCCCGGCTCCCGCCGCCGAGAAACCCGCTGCCAAATAATCCACCCCGGAAGGCAACTTCTAACGGCAAACATAACATCCGCCGCCCCCAGACCGGAGGCGGCGATGGCTGGTTTATACATTTATATATGACGAACCGATCATCCCTGAAGGCAGAGTACCATACGCTGGGCTGCAAGCTCAACTTCGCCGAAGCCTCCACCGTGGGCGCAATGCTCGCGGAGCGCGGCGTGCAGCGCTGCGCCGAGGGCGAAACGCCCGACGTCTGCGTGGTTAACACTTGCTCCGTCACCGAAACGGCCGACAAGAAAGGGCGACAGCTCATCAAGCGGCTCGTGCGCCAGTATCCGGAGGCATGCATCATCGTCACCGGCTGCTACGCGCAACTAAAAAGCACCGAGATTGCCGCCATCCCCGGCGTCGACATAGTGGTGGGCGCAAACGAGAAACTGCGCATCGCAACATATCTGGACTCATGGCTGAAGCAACGGCAACCCATCCTCAGCGTCGGCGACGTGTCCCGCGACAGCCGTTTCGAGCCGTCGTGCGAACGCGGCGACCGCACACGCTATTTCCTTAAGATTCAGGACGGTTGCGACTACTTCTGCACCTATTGCACCATCCCCTACGCGCGGGGCCGCAGCCGCAACGGCGCAATCGCCGACCTCGTGCGCCAGGCCCGGGACGTAGCCGACGCCGGCGGACGCGAAATAGTGCTCACCGGAGTGAACATCGGCGACTTCGGACGCTCCACCTCCGAGAGCTTCTTCGACCTTCTGCGGCGCCTCGACGAGGTTGAGGGCATCTCACGCTACCGCATCTCCTCCATCGAGCCTAACCTGCTGACACCACAAATCATAGAATGGGTCGCCCGCGGGTCGCGAGCCTTCATGCCCCATTTCCACATACCGCTCCAGAGCGGCTCCGACGCCGTGCTGCGTCTCATGAACCGCCGCTATGACACCGCGCTCTACGCCGACCGTGTGGCCACGGTGCGCGAGCTGCTGCCCGATGCCTTCATCGGTGTGGACATAATGACCGGCGCGCGCGGCGAAACCCCTCGGGAGTGGGAGAAATCCTACCGCTTCGTGGAGTCGCTGCCGGTTACGCGCCTGCACGTCTTCCCCTACAGCGAGCGCCCCGGCACGGCGGCATTGCGTCTGCCCGGCGCCGTCACCGTCAGCCGGGAGGAGAAACACAGCCGCGTGGCGCAGCTCACAGAGCTCTCCGACCGCAAACTGCGCGACTTCATGCAGCGCAATACCGGCCGCGTGCGCCCCGTGCTATGGGAACACCGCCACACCTCCGGCACCCTGCAAGGCCTCACCGACAACTACCTGAGGGTCAGCGCCACGGCCACGGCCGACCTGGCCAACACCATCTCGCAGGTGCGCCTCGAAGCCCTCGACCCCGACAATCCCGAAATGCTGACAGGCACCATTATATGAAGAAGAAACTCGTATATGAAGAAGAAACTCGCGGTAATAATACTCAACTGGAACGGCCGCAAGCTGCTTGAACGCTTCATCCCCGACGCGGCGGCGAACACCATCGGCGAAGAGGCCGACCTCTTCGTGGCCGACAACGGCTCCACCGACGATTCGCTCGAATGGCTCCGCGCCAACCATCCCGGGGTGAAGGTCATCCCTTTCCCCGAGAACTACGGTTTCGCGGAAGGTTACAACCGTGCGCTGGAGGCCACGCGCTACCCCTACACGGTGCTACTGAACAGCGATGTGCGCGTCCCGGCCGGATGGTGGCAGCCATTGCTGCACTTCATGGAGGAGAATCCCGACGTGGCGGCCTGCCAGCCCAAGATACGCAGCGAGCGTCAGCCGGAGATGTTCGAGTATGCCGGCGCCGCCGGAGGATACCTGGACCGCTTCGGCTACCCCTACTGCCGCGGGCGCCTCTTCGACCGCGTGGAGCGCGACGAGGGGCAATATGACGGACCTCCCGCCGACGTGGCCTGGGCTTCCGGCGCCGCGCTCATGGTGCGCACACAGGATTACCTCGACGCCGGCGGCCTGGACGCCGACTTCTTCGCCCACATGGAGGAGATAGACCTCTGCTGCCGCCTACTGGCACGCGGCCGGCGCGTATGCGCCCTCACAGACTCGGCCGTATACCATGTAGGCGGCGCCTCGCTCGACCAGTCGTCGCCGCAGAAAACCTACCTCAACTTCCGCAACAACCTGTTACTCCTCCACAAAAACCTGCCGCGGCGCCGCGGCCGCTCCCTGCTCTTCAAACGGCGCCTGCTCGACACGCTGGCCTTCGGAATGTTCCTGCTGAAAGGGAACTTTTCCCACGCGCGAGCCGTTTTAAAGGCACACGGCGACTTCCGACGGATGCGCCGGAAATACACCGACCTCCCCGAGCGCGACGTACTCTCCACCCTCCCCGGCGCCGGCCGATGCATCGTGCTCGACCGGTACCTGTTTAATAAAAGCAAATAAAACATCATCACCGTTATGGAAACAGATAAGAGACCCCTCATCCTCGTAAGCAACGACGACGGCTACCGCGCGCGCGGCGTGCGCGAACTTATAGACATGCTCCGCCCCTTCGGCGAGATAGTGGCCGTCTGCCCCGAAGGGCCGCGCTCCGGCGGCTCAATGGCCATCACCGTCAACGAGGCGCTGCGCCTCGCCGAAGTGCCCGACTTCGAGGGCTGCAAGATGTATAAAGTCAACGGCTCGCCGGTGGACTGCGTGAAGCTCGGCTTCTACGTGGCGCTGGGCGGACGCAAGCCCGACCTTGTGGTAGCGGGCATCAACCACGGTTCCAACTCGGCCGTCAACGTGGTATATTCCGGCACAATGGGCGCCACCTTCGAGGGTTGCGCTTTCGGCGTTCCATCGGTCGGCTTCTCGCTGACCGACCACGACCCGCAGGCCGACTTCTCAGGCTGCCGTCCCTTCGTGGAAAAGATAGTGGAGATGACGCTGCGCAACGGTCTCCCCGCCGGGATGTGCCTCAACGTCAACGTCCCCAACAGCGTTGAGCCGCCCAAGGAGATGCGCACAGTGCGTGCGGCCCGGGGCAACTGGAACGACGAATACCAACGCTACATCGACCCCTTCGGACGTCCTTTCTACTGGCTCACCGGCAGTTTCCACAACGAGGAGCCGGAGGCCCGCGACACCGACGAATGGTGTCTGGCCCACGGCATAGTGTCGGTAGTCCCGACGCTTCTCGACCGCACGGCGCCCGCCTCCGGACAGCCCGAATGGCTCCGCTCCCTGAAGTTCTGACAGAGCGTCCGGGGCACCGGGCGCCGGATTCGCGGCCTGAAACCACGGCCGGGCAGCGTGAATGCATTATCCGGTAGTAAATATAAAGAGAACTTTCGTTATGGCGAAAGATGCTCAAAATGGCGTCAGAGCAATATCTTTGTAGCTATTTGCCATCATTTAGATATTATTAAGAGAAGTTACAGTAGCGATAAAGTATTAATAAGTAAAATATAAAATTCAGGAAATTTCAGAGAAAAAACCAAAAAATTCGGTAAAAAAGTTTGTCTGAAATTTGCACGTTAACTTAAAAATCGCTAATTTTGCAGCGTAATCAGGGAACTGAGTTACGATGATGGTAGACGGCTCATCAAAGTTTATAAAATTTGGCGACCGTCCCCACACCATATAACCCCGGAAAAGTTAATTCTTCTCATAATTAATCGTTTCATTGACAAATGTTTTTATTGTTGCATTAGTAAAGTTATGGATTAATAGTTAAATTAGGATTAGGACTACTTAATCGTTCGGTTCGTTAATTGCCGAATGATTGAAAAATAAGTTATGTAGTGATACGTGGCTTATTTTTTCGTTTATAGGTACCGAACTTTCTGCTCTTGCCATAACGCAGGTTTCCAACCTGCGCTCCATTTAATTTTGCACTAGCCGGACCGACAAATATGGAGGGCAGGCTTCCAGCCTGCCGCAAATCGACTTTGAGCCGTTTTCAGCCGCTGCAAATCAGCATCGACTTGGTTTACACAGGTTGTAAACCTGCGCTCCTTTTAATTTTGCGGTTTGCAGCATCGACTTGATTTACGCAGGCCGGGAGGCCTGCGCTCCTTATTATTCTGCACACTAAAGATTATTCTGCACACTAAAGCCCCGGCTTTTTTGGGCGCGGGGCTTTGGGGTTTCGGAGCTATTTGTCAGGATTCTCTGCGGAGCCGTTCGAGAATCTCTTCGGTGGTCAGCAATTTGCCGAAGCGCACGCGGCTGTGGTTCACGAAGGCGAACTCGTCCTTACCGATGAAGCGGGCGCCCCAAATGGCAGTGCTTCCCGACCGGATGCGTGCCACTACTTTGCCGCTCTCCGTGTCTATGAGGTAGGCGAAGTTTGCACCTCCCGCGATGGCCATCTTGCCATCGGGCGAGAAGTTGACCGACGCCAGCGGCTCGCCCACGTTCACCTCTTTTTTGAACTGTCCCGTCTCCCCGTCCCATAGTTTGATCAAGGCATCGGCGCCGGCGGTGGCACAGAGTTTGCCATCGGGGCTGAAGGCGGCGTCGTTGACATAGTTCGCACAATGGTTGAGGTGGAAGAATTCGTCGCGCGGTTTCTCGCGCGTAGCGGGGAGCACGCTCGACGTTCCGTCATTCGACGCCGTTATGAGTTTCTTCCCGTCGCCGCTTATCTTGATACTCTTTACGTTTCTCCCGTGGACATGGAGCGACCACAGGTTCTTACCTGACTCCACGTCCCAGGCGGCCACTACCTGGTCGTTGCCGCAGGAGAAAAGGGTGTTGGCATCCTTGAAAACCAGGCTACGCGCCGGCGCACTATGGGCCGCGAAATCCTTGGTAATCTCGCCTGAGGCTATGTCGCAGAGCAATATGCGACCGGTCTCGGTGGCCACGGCCATTGTCTTGCCGTCCGGGCTGAGGTCGACGCCCTGAATGATGACACCGGTCTCGACAGTGTTTTTCAGCTTCATGTCAGGATAAGAATAGAACGTCACCTTGCCGTTGTAATAGTCCGAGAAGACTACGGTTTTCCCGTCGGGCGTCACGTCCATGTCAGTGCAATCCTCTGCCACGAGTTCCCCCTTGAGGTTCAGAGCGTAATATGCCGACGATAGCATATTGCGGAAGGTGTCGGTTTCAAGGATGGTCTTGTCGTCGAGCACCAGCAGGGTGTCGATGGTTTCGCGAAACAGGTCGTTTTTCAGTTTGTAAGTGGCGGCATACTTCACCATGTCCTTGTCGACACATCCGGTAAGCACCGATAGGCCGACGAGCATCATGGCAACGGGCAATAATGTTTTTTCATAATGGCAGGCTGTTAATCTGGTTTGATATTAGTGGTAGCGACGGAGGATTATCTTTCCGTTTCCGATGCAAAGTTAATACGGGGCGCAAGAAAACCGGGCACCACCGCAGACATATTTGACGAACGGCATGGATTTTTTGACGAAACAGGACTAAAACATTTCCATAGCTGCACCGCCATAGCAAAAGGCAAATATCCCGAAGATTCGTCAAATTTGGGCAACCGTCATTTCATCAACTATTTTTAGCGATAATTTTATTGCCGGTAGAGTATTATTCTGTAAGTTTGCACTGTATTAGCAATAATCGCGAAAAACACGTTACGGGACATCGTGAAAACAGCCCGGGCATCCACAATCCCTCGGGAAATCAGCCGTATCCACCGGCACTTCCCTACTGTCGAACCAAGCCTCCGTTTCCTGCATTATACTACTGATTGCCGCTAATTCCAACAATTCAATTATAATAAAAATAAAGAAATTTTATTTATTACCAGCCCTGGCATTGTCAGCAATGCTTGGAGCCACATCCTGCTCCGGCGACTTCGACTTCAACGGCAACGCGATAAAGAGCTACAACCAATTCAAAGGCTCCTCGACGACCAGAGCCACACCATCAAAGGGCAGGCCTCTCTCCTTTTCTACACCATTAACGGCGGAACAGTCAAGAATCTGGTAATCGACAGCGCCAACATCACCTCCGGAGGAGCCATAGCCACCACCCTGTCAGGCAACGGCCTTATCGAGAACATCACCGTCAATGCCAATCACAAAACTCTAATATAAACTCTAATATAAAAAGGAGAGGCCTGGGCGGGTCTCTCTCTTTTTTATCGGGAGCAAAAACGGAGCCTAATACCATTATAACGAAAACAAGAGAAATAATAGGAGGACAAATGTAATTAACAGGCTTAATATTAGTTTATTATGAATTTAGGCAAATTCCGATGGTTTCCGAGAATTGCATTTTTAAGTGTCATTTTTGTTTCCCAAAGTGGGATGGGTTTGAGATTTATTTCGTAACTTTGCGGTGCTGGCAGATACTGTGTTAAGAATAGGAAAACATCGGAAATCTGTCACGAATCCATAGAGATTTTTAATCCACTCTGATGGAGTCATGCCGGTGCTTTTCTTTACAGCCTCATTCAGATATACCTCCGATATACAAAGTTCGTTAGCATATAGAATGGATCTGCCCCGGCACAATAATTCCAAGTTGCCCCTCTGATACCGATACTGTGCGAAAATCAATATCGGTGATGCCACTTCCCTTTGACACGACTATGACCGTAAAGCAATCATCAATATGAGCGTCATATCCGTTAAGTTTATTCCACCTCTCACTTGAGGGCATAAGATGAGTGACTTCCGCATCAAAGTCGGAATCTTCCTTCAGGTAATGAATCGGTATCGTTCGCGTCATTTATAGAAACATACGTTAGCTGACCGTGATTATCGGTTGCCCAAAGAACGATGAAAGCATGGCGATAGTGGCGATGGTGAAATTGTGCTGACCGCTAAGCCATTTGGTGATTTCGCTCGGACGGCGTCCAAGGGCGTCGGCAAACTGTTTCTTAGATAAGCCACGTTGCCGCATGAGGGCATCAATGCGGTCGGATATTTCAAAAGAGAGGTCAACCTCTGCCTGAACATTTGCTGGAATCGGGCCGAGCATTTCTTCAAGTGTTTTGGATGTGCGCTTCATAACTCAAATATAGTGTCGGTTTCTATGGTTGATTCAGTTATATTCACATTGCCGTTGGCAACTTCTTGTCTTAGCAGTTTCTCGAATTTCTGCAGGGTCATCACATAGCCGTTGAGAAGCGAGTCATCTTCATATCGTTGTGATGTCTTCACGCCACCATTACCCAATACGAGTATCCTATCTGAAAGGCGCAAACAGTAAAGGCGCAATTTTGAAGATGTCACAGGCAGCGCGACAACAGAATCATTCATTCTGCCCTCCGGACGGAAGTATCGTTCCAATGCTCCCGTCTTGGCAATACGCTTGATAAATGCGGCGATACGCGAGAAATCCTCGCTGTATTCGGCATCTTCTCTGAACTTGGCAATAAATTTTTCAAATTCAGATTCGACATCCGGAGAAACTGCAACGTATAGATTGTGCTGTTCTCGCCATCCTGGATAAGGTATAATTCAACTTCGCTCATGGGCAGAGTATATTACGTTTAATATTATAACGCAAAGATCCGACTAATATTTCACTTAAAGATGAAATATGTGCTAATTTCTATCCCCTTCCATCTTACTTCTTCTTCAAAGGCGAAATTTAGCAAGAAACGCCTCGCATAACTTGCGTAAAATCGCACTTACAAATAAAATTCATATCTGTTCCCAATTTGTTTCTTATAATCTAAAATTCAAAATTATAGTACCGTATATTTGATATTTATATCATATTATTGGGGTAAGAGCCTATTCTTCCTGCGGTGGTTCGAAGTCGCGGAGGAAGGCGACGAGGTCGGATTCCGGGACACGTTGGTCGTCGGGACCGCTACCGGTGCGGGCGGCGAGGCGGCGGCGCAACTCTTCGGGCGGTGCCGAAAGGTAGACGAGTCCGGACGTAACGCCCCGGTCGCGGCATACGGCGCGGAGCCGGTCGCGCCCCGCACGTTTGCACAGCGGCGCATCGACCACGATACGCAGTTCCGGGTCGGAGTCGAGCATCCGGCCGAGTTCTTCGGCCATCGCTGCGGCTGCTTTGCGGAAAATCTCGCGGCGCCCGGACAGCGGCAGCTCATCGGGCAGCGGACCATAGCGGTCCCACACCAGACGGTCGAGCGACAGCCGACGGTACCCCTGCGCCTCCAGGGTGCGGGCATAATGCGTCTTCCCCGACCCGCTGATACCGCAGAGCAGTACCACACGCGCCGGGGAAGCATTCTCTTCGGACGGTTTACCGTTCATCCCCATTTCAAAAAAAGTCAGAAAGCGGCGAAGGGATCTGCCGGTTCCACGTTTACAAGTTCATATTTCTGTGTGCCGAGACCAAGCTCTTCGGCATAGTCAAGCAGATGGGTGGCGCGGCGCGACTCCATTCGCTCTATGAGGTGTTTCTTGCCGGGATCCGGGGAGTTGTAGACCATATCTACGCAGGCGCGGTCAAGCGCAACGGGGTCGAGCGATGCCAGGATGCCGATGTCCTCCATGTGTACGGGTTCCGGCTCGGCCACACAGTCGCAGTCAACGGAGAGGTTGTTAGCCACGCTGATATAGAGGATATTGTCGCCGGCACGGTCGAAGACGCTCTCGCAGGCCTCGGCCATCGATTCGAGGAAAACATCCTGCGGCGGCACGTTCTCCCAATCCACGGGAACGGCGGTAGAGGCGCCCCCGGTATGGATATTGGCCTTGCCGGCAGCCGAAGCCATCCCTATGGCCACGTTCTTCAGAGCGCCGCCGAAGCCCGCCATCGGATGTCCCTTGAAGTGCGACAGCACGATGGTAAAGTCGTAATTTTCCCAGTTTTTGCCCACCAGGTTGGTCTTGATATGCCTGGAGTGGCGCACGGGGAGTTCCATTTCCCCTTCGCCGTCCATGATGTCAACCTCGGCGATAGCGGTAAAGCCGTGTTCTGCGGCGGTCTGAATATGGTCGGGGACGTTGCAGCGGCGCCCTTCATAGGCCGTGTTGCACTCCACGATGGTACCGTCCACTGCTTTGACAAGCTTCTTGATGACATCGACGCTCAGGTGGTTGGGATTTCCGGCCTCGCCGGTCGAGAGCTTGACGGCGACACGCCCTTTGGCTTCGCGCCCCATCGCGCGATATACTTTCATAAGGTTGTCTGCCGTGATGCGCGGGCAGAACCAGACCTTGGAGGGTGTTTTGTTTTCCATAAGATTTCAAATTTAGAACGATGATGCAAATTTAGCGAAAAATCTCAAGAGCAGCAAACGGATATGGAGCCCAGGGTTCCCGGCCTGCGAAATCAAAGTACAAATAACCCGATAAGCTGCCGTTTTCAGTTAGCCGCTTACGCGGCTTTTTGACGGAGGCTGGAATGCCTCCGCTCCATGAAAAATTACATTTTCGGGAAATCTTTAACATTTCGGATATAATATGCGCGTTTTCCCTGCGTTACTAAATCACAAACAGTTCAACAGGATGCAGTAGTCGAACTCCTGACACACACAAATGCAACACACCTCACCGCGCGTGAGTTCACTCCCATCCCCAAGAAAGATTACCTCACAGCCCCGCCGCCGACCCAATCGCCGACAGCGAGCGCGCCGGCATTTATCGGGTTGCCGTCAGGGACGCCCCTCTTTTTATGGAACGGAGGCATTCCTGTCTCCGCCCCAAGCCGCCCCGGCGGCTACACACAGCAGAGACACCGCCCCTGCAGGACCCTTTATAAAAACGAAAAGTGGAACGCCCCCTGTAAAGGGCAAGCAATCATAACTAACCTGTGTCATAGTTTTTTTTCATGACTTAGATATGTTAGACCGGACCTTAAACCCATACCTGTTAACGAAAAACATCATTGTCTAAATTTTGGGTTATATACATTAGTAATTTCTATCAGTGGAAGCCGCCCCGGCGGCAACCGAACAGGCGGGACGTTGCGACAACGCCCCGCCTCTTTTTTGTTTATATGGGAAAGGCGACACGAGACGGGACTGTCCACGTGGAGAGCACGGCTGCTGCGCGGCACATATTCACACATATTCAGCACAGATTCTTACCGGGGAAATTTGCCCGTTCCGCAACAAATTACTACCTTTGCGGCATGGAACACAACCCCGACAGCAGCAAAGAGGCACGCCGCCCGCTCATAGGCATGACCCTCCCGGAACTCGAACAGGTGGCCGCCGCAGGCCGTATGCCGCGTTTCGTGGCAAAGCAACTCGCTCAGTGGCTCTACGAAAAGCGCGTGACGTCATTCTCGCAGATGGCCAACATCTCCAAGAAAAACCAGGCATGGCTCGAACAGTTCTACACCATAGGGCGCGAAGAGCCGGCACGCGCACAGAAATCGAAAGACGGCACCGTGAAGTACCTCTTCCGCGCCGGGGCAGGACGCTTCATAGAGTCGGTCTATATCCCGGACCATGACCGCGCCACACTATGCGTCTCCTCGCAGGTAGGCTGCAAGATGAACTGCTACTTCTGCGCTACCGGCAAGCTCGGTTTCAAGGCCAACCTCTCAGCCGCGCAGATCATCAACCAGATTCTCAGCATTCCCCCGGAACCGCAGAAAGGGCACGAACCGATGACGCCGCTCACGAACGTAGTCTTCATGGGAATGGGCGAGCCGCTCGACAACCTCCCCGAACTCCTCAAGGTGATAGAAATCCTCACCGCCCCGTGGGGCCTGGCATGGAGCCCAAAGCGCATCACCGTCTCCACCGTGGGCAAACTGCCGCAGCTCAAGGAGTTGCTCGACCACACGCAGGTACACGTGGCGCTGAGCGTACACACGGCCGACCCGCAGCAACGCGAGTCCATGATGCCGGCGCAGAAGGCTTTCCCCCTGACGGCCGTCATGAAACTCCTCTCGGCCTACGACTTCGCCCACCAGCGCCGCCTGTCGCTCGAATACATAATGTGGCGCAACGTCAACGACGACATCGCACACGCCGACCAGCTCATTAAACTCATCGGCAAGACGCCGGCACGCGTCAACCTCATCCGCTTCCACCGGGTGGACGGCGTGGACCTGCATCCCTGTCTCTTATACACATCTGACGCTGCCGACGATATGCAGTGTGTAGAT
>OJRI01000086.1_pt1 | contig 72611 bp, 67 predicted proteins | sample 1599151 | NCBI WGS metagenome assembly OJRI01 (sample SAMN03922457, study PRJEB24848) | human gut metagenome | isolation source: stool sample | host: Homo sapiens | place: Germany | collected 2009-11
TTTCTCAAACACGCTCACACTCCGTTCCCGCTATCGTTTCGAAAACAAATATTTTTACTTTGGTTATTTATTTGTTTTTCTTTGCTTTTGTTTTTCGCTTTTTTAAAGTATCTAAAAAACTTTTTTCGGACACGCTCTCGCTCATTAACCCGATAGGATTTTAGTTAACCCGAGTAGTGTCGTGCCTCCGGCGCCGCTATCGCCTCGAAAAGTTTTATAGTTAATCTAAAGGTGTTCCTGCTTTGCGTTATCTGTATTTTTTTGCTCATGATTGCTTACGCTGGTATGAGCGCGGAAGCGTGATTAAGAAATATTTTTAGTTTAATGTCCGGTCTTTGAGTAAGATATATTGTTTTCGAGGCGAGAGTGTGTCCGGGAAAACAATATATCTTACTCTTGAAACATTCCGTTGTTCTGTTTTTATTATAAATTATTTTAGCTTTTATTTCAAGACTTTTTTTCGTCTTTTATAAATGCAGGAAGTTGATTTTTAACCGTCTTAAGCTGCATATACTGCTCTTTAAGCTTGTGCTTTTCTGCTTCATCTGCATTTTTGGCTTTCTCGTTCATCTGGGTTAAAAGCTGCTCTTCAATATTATTTCCTTTTATATAAACATCCATATCCCTGCTTTTTGTGTAAGCATTCAATTTCCCTTCGTAAAGTATTTTAGGAGTTTTAAAAAGAGTATATAAAAAACCGCACCCGCCGACAAACATGGCAAGCAGTCCGAAAGCCGAAACAACAGCCATCATTTCCTTCTTATTTCTTGCCGCATTTTTATAATTTTTCTCTGCAAGCTTGCGTCCGGCTTTTTCTATATGTTCAAAAGAAAAACCTCCATCAAATATTTCCGCAAGCATAGTTAATCCAAAGCCAAGACCTGCAATAAATGTAGATCTGGCAAGTTTCAGCCGTTCCCCTTTTTTAGAAATTGGATTTTTATCAGATGAATTTAAGTCCTCATTAAGTTTAGGAACAGTTTTATTCTGCCCGGCAGCATTGAAATTTATATTATTTAACGGCAAGATTTTCAGCATTACGCTCCTTTAATAAGCATTCCTTTTCCGTTATTTGCCATTTGGAGAGAGGTATAGTGATTAAGCTTCTGGTCAAGCGAAACATCCTCATCTTTTACTTCTTTGTCAACTTCAGTGAGAATATTTGATTTTAATTCCCTGTCTCGTGTAAAAACGTCCATCTCTTTTTCCCTTACAAAAGATTTTACACTTCTGTCATAAAGCTTTGCAGGAAGTGTAAGCACAGCAGTAAGAATTCCAACAGCAGCACCGGCAGCAACAGAAAGAGGTACTTTATGTTTTGCACCTTCTTTGATAAGACAGCTTGCAATCCCGCCTGCTGTTACACCGGCAATAAGACTTACTCCTGAAGCCTGCAATACTGTCAAATTTCGCTCCGTTTTACGATTTACAGGATTTTCATACTCCTGTTTCTCTGAGGTAAAACAAGGCTTCGGACATCTGTTTGTAATAGCTGAAACTTTCATATAATACTCCTTCTCATGTTTATTATGCTGTTATAATAACTCTGAAAAAAATTTTTTGCTGTAATATTCTGTAAAATTTACAAAAGTAAGTTAAATTGTAAAATTTCTTGGTGATTTTATATGTTTATGGTAAACTCAATTTACAATAGAAATGTTATATTATAGATAAAGGGGAAAAAGATGATTTCAGTAAACGACTTAAAAACAGGCTTAACGCTTCAACTAGACAATGGTTTATGGTCTGTTGTTGAATTTTTACACGTTAAACCGGGTAAAGGCGCTGCATTCGTAAGATCTAAACTTAAAAACGTAGAAACAGGTCAGGTTGTTGAAAAAACTTTCCGCGCCGGTGAAAAAGTTGCAAAAGCAATGTTAGACAGACGCGAAATGCAATACCTGTATAAAGAAGGTAAAGAATACGTTATGATGGATAACGAATCTTATGAACAAATGCAAATCACTGAAGACCAAATCGGCGATGGTATTAAATATTTAAAAGAAAATATGATTGTTCAGGTTCTTATGCACGATGGCAGAATTATCGGTATTGATATTCCGGCTCACGTTGAACTTGAAGTTGTTGACACTCCTCCGGCAGAAAAAGGAAATACTGCACAGGGCGGTACTAAACCGGCTAAACTTGAAACAGGCGCGGTTGTTAACGTTCCGTTCTTTGTTCAAAACGGAGATGTTATAAGAGTTGACACAAGATCTAATGAATACTTAGACCGCTGCTAGTATTGGAATTAATAGAAAGGCAAAATATGAAATTTGATATTGAATATATTGAAAAATTAGCAAAAGTTCTTGCTGACAATTCTTTAACAGAAATTTCTCTTGAAGACAGCGAACAGGCTATTACATTAAGAAAAGAAACTATCATCGCTCCTGCGGCTGTAAGTACAGCTCCTGTTGCTGCTCCGGTTCAAACACCTGCGGCTGCACCTGCGAAGGAAGCTGAAGCGAAAAAAGGTACTCCAATCACTTCTCCAATGGTAGGAACTTTCTACAAATCACCGTCACCTGACGCTTCTCCGTTTGTAGAAGTGGGGCAGACAATTTCAAAAGGTGATGTTGTTTGTATTGTGGAAGCAATGAAATTAATGAACGAAATCGAATCAGAAGTTTCAGGCAAGATTACGGAAATTTGTGTTTCTGATGGTCAGCCTGTTGAATTTGGTCAGGTTTTAATGTACGTAGAATAACAGTTTAAGATATTTAAGGGCGATAAAATCGCCCTTATTATATTTTTAGGGAATAGGGTATGTTTAGAAAAGTATTAATAGCAAACCGCGGAGAAATTGCGGTTAGAATTATAAGAGCTTGCAGAGAAATAGGTATTCCAACAGTTGCAATTTACTCTCAGGCTGATGCAAATTCATTACATGTAAGACTCGCAACAGAAGCTTACTGTATAGGACCGGCTCAAAGTTCAAAAAGCTATTTGAGTATTCCTGCAATTATATCTGCCGCACTTGCAAGCGGAGCAGATGCAATCCATCCGGGATATGGATTTATGTCGGAAAGGGCAGACTTTGCAGAAATCTGCGAAAAACATGGAATTAAATTCATCGGTCCGACAGCAGAGGCTATGCGTAAAATGGGCGATAAAGCCACTGCAAGAAAAACAATGATTGAAAACAACGTTCCGGTTACTCCTGGAACAGGGATTTTGAAAACCCCGCAGGAAGTAAAAGAGTTTGCTAAAAAAGCCGGATATCCGATTATTCTGAAAGCTACTGCCGGCGGCGGCGGAAAAGGGATGAGAATCGTCAGATCTGATGATGAAGTCGAAACAAATATGAGCCTTTGCCAGTCAGAAGCTCAAAACTTCTTTGGAAATCCTGATGTTTATGCTGAAAAATTCCTTGAAAACCCAAGACATATTGAAGTGCAAATTCTTGGCGATCAGTATGGAAATGTTGTCCATTTAGGAGAAAGAGATTGCTCTATCCAGCGCAGACATCAAAAACTTCTTGAAGAAGCGCCATCTCCTGCAATTGATGAAGCTACACGTAAAGAGATGGGGGCAGCAGCAGTTCGTGCAGCAAAAGCTATCAACTATGAAGGTGCCGGAACCTGCGAATTTTTGCTTGACCATGACGGTAAATGGTATTTTATGGAAATGAATACACGTATTCAGGTTGAGCACTGTGTTACAGAGATGATTTCCAATGTTGACCTTGTAAGGGAGCAAATTATGGTTGCTGCCGGCGAAAAGCTTGACTTTACCCAGGAAGAAATTGTTCTCAGAGGTCATGCTATTGAATGCCGTATTAATGCTGAAAATCCGGAAAAAGATTTTATGCCTAACCCGGGACAGATAACAGGTTATGTTACTCCGGGCGGATTTGGAGTAAGAGTAGATTCTCACGCTTATCAGGATTATTCAATTCCGCCTTATTACGATTCAATGATAGGTAAATTAATATGCTGGGGCAGAACCCGTAACGAAGCAAGACGGAGAATGTACAGGGCTTTAAAAGAATATGTTATAACAGGTATTGAAACAACTATACCATTCCACCAGGAAATAATAGAGGATCCTGTATTTATCAGCGGAAAATTCAACACCGGTTTTATTGAAGATTTCTACAAAAGAACCGAAAAAGATAAAAAATAATTTGAGCTTAGAGTTGGAAAACAGTAAACCCTGTAAGGGTTTACTGTTTTTTTAAAAAAACAGGTTTTCATGATTATGGATAAAAAATTAACCAATTCAATTTACAAAATACTAACTTTTATAATTATTTTTATATTTTGTACAATTATTGCCAAATCAATTATTTTAACCGGAACAAATTCGGATATGGCGAATATGGTTTTGCGGTCATATGATATACTTAACGGTGATATTTTTTGCAGGAATTGGCACGAGCTCGTATTTTATTCGACAGATTTACTTTTTTATACCATTGTTACTGCAATTACAGGGATTGCGCCAAAAACTGTTTTTATCACAACTTTTTTAATGATTATTTTTATTTATTTTTCATCTGTTCTCTTGATTAAAGACAAGGACAAGCAGGTTAATTATAAATTTATTCTCTTATTATTGCTTCTTCTTGGAATAAATATCAATCTATATATTCATACACCTGCATTTGCTTACTCATTTATATGCTTATTCTTTCTTGACAGGTATTTTAAAAACAAGCTTAAAAAAGATTTTTCATTGATGCTTCTGTTTATGTTTCTTGCTTTATTAGGCGACAAGCTGGTTATACCAATCTTAATTTTGCCTGTTCTGATTTACTGCACAACCCAAACAGCCTATACAAACGAAAAAAGTGATAAAACATACCTTAACGTTATTTATTCGATATTAGGACTCTTTGTTTTATTTTACCTGCTCTCAAAGATTTTCGCATTACTTGGAATTAACATATATGATAGAGATGCGGGTCAGTTTGCATTTGTTGCACTATTTACTACGATTGAAAATTTCAAAATATTTCTATTACAGCTGCTTGTCCTTTTCAGAGCAGACTTTTTCAGCCTTCCAGTCGGATTTAAAGCAGCTGGAGCTCTAGTTAGATTTGGCATAATAATTGCAGGTTATGTTATAAGTTATAATGAAATTAAATCTATGTTAACCAATAAAAAAACTACAGATTTAATTTCAGCAATTCTTTCTTTAGGCATAATACTTTTAAGCTTTATAATGCTTACAACAAATATTAATAATGACATTTATCACTTTAGATACATTGCTTATTTTCCATTTGCATTTTCGGTTCTGATATGCCGGAAAATGTTTAATGCCAATGATAAGTTTTTCATTTTAACATTATTGGTTCTTTTAATAACTTCGGGGCAGCAATTACAGGTAATAAAAGCTCCGTTAATCACAAGTATAGACACAAGAAATATCATAGCATACTTACAGAATAACAATTTAACCAATGGTTTGGCTACATTCTGGAATGCTTCTGATATTGTATTAAAATCCAAAAATACCATAAAATTAAGAAGCTTTGAAATAATAAACGGCGAGATAGTTCAAAGAGCAACATCAACAAATTACAAATGGTATGATGAAGAGTTTAACTATATATTATTAAGACAAAAAGACGAAGTATCCCTGAATGAGCTACCGAAACCCGATGAAACAATATATTTCGACAATTATATCATATGCAAATATGCACAGCCTGTAAAAATAAAAAAATTAAGAAAATAAATCAGGAAGGGGTACCTCTAAAGCCTTAGCAAGACGCTTTGCTGTTGAAATAGTAGTGTCTGTTATCCCTCTTTCGATAGCGCTCATATAACTCGGGGAAATATTTGCCCTGAAGGCAAGTTCTTCCTGAGAAATCTCATTTGCAAGACGCAAATCCTTTATCCGCTTGCCAAACTTTCTCGCGAGAATAATATCAAATCTGAATGTTTTTTTACCCATAGCATATAGTGTAAAGTAAATTTTTGTAAAATATAAACTATACGATAGTATTATTATTCTAAAAAGCAGTTATAATCATGATTACATAACATTTAAAACTATTGTATAGTTGAAAAATTACAGGAGGATATTTTCAATGAAAAAAGGTTTTACACTTGCAGAAGTTCTAATAACACTTGGGATAATTGGAGTGGTCGCTGCAATGACACTGCCTGCTCTGACAGGGAAATATAAAAGAATTCAGACTGTTGCACAACTAAAAAAGGTTTATTCCTCCTTGCTGCAATCAGTAGAAGTTTCTAAATCAGAGTACGGCGATATAATAAACTGGGACTGGTCATTAAACGGAACAGAATTTTTTAAAAAATATCTGAGCAAAAATTTAAAAACTGCTAAAATTTGCGGACAAGAAGAAGGATGCTGGGATCTAAACACTCCTTATACATTATCAGGTGGAAAATACTCTGATCAGCCTAAGATAAATAACGATAGCTGGTCTATGATTAAACTTGCAGACGGAACTCTTATAGCAATGGAAAAACAGAGGAGTGCTGCAGGACACATACACCTGTTCGTTGATATAAACGGATTTCAAAAACCCGGCATCTTTGGCATAGATATTTTTACCTTTACTATGACTGCCGAACCATTTTCAGATGAATATCATATGATTTCTAAAGCCGGATTATATATGTATGGGCAGGGGCTTGACAGGGAAGAACTCAAGAATGGAGCAGCGACAAAAAGAGGCTGTACAAAATCAAACAGCGAAGGCGGTTTATTATGCGGAGCTCTTATACTAATGGACGGCTGGCAAATAAAAGATGATTATCCATGGTAAATTTTTTATGTTAAAATTTAAACATAATGAGATTAGAATTCAGACACTATGCTAAAGAACTTTTAAACATTGCCCTGCCGATTATTATGGGAAACCTCGGCTTTATTCTTATCGGAGCCGGAGATGTTTTGATTGCGGCAAAACATTCAACAGATACCCTGGCGTCTATTAGCATTGCCACAGCTATTACTAACTGTATCATGACTTTTGGTATTGGTTTGATTGCAAGCGTATCGCCTATACTTTCAAACATCCGAGGAGAGAAAAAATCTGCAAAAAAATATTTCTTCCCGACAATCCGATTTTCCATGCTGTTAGCTTTATTTACAATGGTTACGGTTCTGGCATTTATTCCTGTAATTGATTATATGCACTTTGAACAAAAACTGGTTCCGGATATTAAAGAATATATGCTTATTACCGCATTTTCAACTTTCGGAGCTTACCTCCATGCAGCCCTTAAGGAATACCTTCAGGCATTTGAAATAGTATTTTTCCCAAATCTAGTAACAGTAATATGTGTATTTTTAAACCTTATTTTAAACACAGTCCTGGTATTCGGACTAGGCCCGATACCATCTTTGGGTGTAGTAGGTCTGGCTATTGCAAGTTTTACAGTAAGGTATTTTATGGGGCTTGCATTGTTGTTCTATTGTCTGGGATTAATGAAGTTCCGAAACTACCATGACAAAAAATATTATAAAAATCTTATGAAAATTGGTCTGCCAATTTCACTTGCTGTTCTTGTTGAATTTATTGCATTTAACTCTATTGCAATTATTATGGGCAGAGTTTCCGGAGTATATGCAGCTGCGCAAAACCTGGTTTGTACTCTGACAACAGTTTCCTTTATGGTTCCATTGGCTATTTCAAATGCAATTGCAGTTAAAGTCGGATTTGCTAACGGTGCAGAAAACTTGAAAGACCTGAAGAGATATTCTTTTGTCGGTATTGTAATGGCTGTCGGCTTTATGATATGCAGTTCAGTTATATTTTCATCATTCCCGCACTTCCTTGTAGGGTTATTTACAAAAGATTTATCACTAATAAAAATAAGCGTCCCTGTACTTTATATTTTATCTGTATTCCAAATCTTTGACGGATTGCAGGTTGCCCTTGCAGGGATTTTTAAAGGTATCAAGCGTACAAATATAGTACTAATTGCAAACTTTATTGCTTACTGGCTGATTTCAATACCACTTGGTTATACAATGGCATTTCATTATGGTTTGAACCTGAAAGGTTTCTGGCTCGGGCTTGTCACTGCGGCAATAATCCTTTGCATAATAATGGTATCAATTTTACTTAAATATTTTGTTGAAATGCAGCAAAAAAAATGATATAATTCTTCCAAAATAAGAAGAGGTTAGTTTTATGGAAGATTTAAAAGAGAACATCAATCCTGCCAGTATAAATGGTATTATTGGCAGAAAATGGTATTTTATCATTGGCGCAGCTTTAGGAACAATAATTGTTATATTAACATGGTTTCTTGCTCCTAATATTATGACAGGAATAGGCGAGGCTGCAAAAAATAACGATTCTGTAAATGTATATTCAATATTTAACAGCGGTCTTATACCTGACAGGCAAATGTACTCTTTTCTATTCTTAGTCCTTGCGGGGCTTTTCTTCGGGTTTGTAAATAATACCAAAAGGCTGCGTGATATTACCGGAAGTAAAAAACAAAGTATTATTTATGCAATATGCCTTTTATTAATTGCTTTGAGTCTATACTTTTTTAATATTAACTCTTTTATGTATATGCTTGTATATTCCATAAATATGCTTACAGGTCTTATCTTGATATTCAAGGAAGGCAAGTATATAAAACAGAAAGTTACGCAGATTGATGCTATTAAACGAAGTGAAATGGTTGATACAAAAAAGTCAGTATCATTCTGGCGTAGAATATTTGCACATTTTATTGATTCTATTATTATTTTAAACATAGTGTTATATCTTATCCTGTTTATGGGGGCAACTTTGTGGTACAAAGCAGGAGCCTATGGCATCCTGGTAAGCCTTGGAATTTCATTCATATATTACGCAATCATGAATAGCAAGATTTCAAACGGACAAACTTTAGGGAAAAAAGCATTAGGAATTAAAGTCGTTGATGCAGAAGGAGATTTCCTTACGCTCGACAAATCCGCAGTAAGAAGCTTAATCTATACACTCTGCGGTTCTGCCGGAATATGTTTCTACTATGCTGCCTCAACAGTTATGCCAGATTATTTAACAATGAAGCCTGATTTTATATATACAATGACGATACTGGCAATCCTCACAATTGCATTATATGGGACCTTTCTATTTAATATCAAAACAAGACAGACATTCCATGACTTTGCCGCAGGAAGTTATGTTGTACTAAAAACAAACTACAGCAAACTTTACAATCCCAATTCAAATCCGGCACCGGCTATAATTGTATCTATAGCTGCATTTATACTATGCTGGTCCGTATCATCATCTATTACCGAACACATAAAACTTTTGCCAACAAATCCTGATTTTACAAAGCAAATAAGCAGTGATTTAAAAATAAATGCGCTTCAGACAGAATTTAATCCTGATACAGGCATATTAGCATTAACAGTCCGTACTCCTAATATTGAGGATAAAATGCTGGCTGAAAAAATTTATACATATATATCTGAAAACTTTATACAGATTGATAAAGTCATAAGTACAAAAATTATTCTACAGAACAGTTATGTTGTTGGTGCAATAGGAAACGTAAAACGCCATACTTACACTGTAAAATAATTGGCAAAACAGCCTGTTTGTGTTATCATCAGACATGAATGGAGGAAATAACACATGCATACAGAAGAGAGAACCTTTGTGGCAATCAAACCTGACGGAGTAAAAAGAGGTTTGGTCGGTGAAATTATCAGCCGCTTTGAGAAAAAAGGCTACAAGCTGATCGGAATGAAAATGCTTCAGGTCACAGAAGACATTGCGGCAAAACACTATGAAGAACACATCGGCAAGCCGTTTTATCCTAATCTTGTTAAATATATTACAAGCGGACCTATCGTTGCAATGGTATTCCAGGGTTACAAAGCTGTCCAGGGAATCCGCCACGTGCTTGGCTTGACTGATCCTTGTGAAGCTGATGTTGGTTCTATCAGAGCTGACTATGCCCAATTAAAAGAATATAATACTGTACATGGTTCTGACAGTATAGAAAGTGCTGAACGCGAAATTAATATATACTTTAAACCTGATGAACTCTGTACAAATTACAAAAATATGCTGGAACTTGTTACAGAGGATGTTGATGAATAATGCGTGATAATGCTCACGAAAATTTCAAATACGAACTTGTTCATACCTGTAAGCAAACAGGGGCTAGAGCCGGCGTTTTCACAACTCCACATGGAGTGATAAAAACGCCTATCTTTATGCCAGTAGGAACAAATTCCGCAGTAAAAACCCTTACCTCAGACCAGATAGCTGATACTGAAGCTCAAATTATTCTGTCAAATTCATACCATTTGTATCTGAGAGCAGGAACAAAGAGGATAAAACAATTCGGAGGTATTCACAGCTGGATGAACTGGCATAAACCTGTTCTGACTGATTCCGGAGGATTTCAGGTTTTTTCTCTTGCTCACCTAAATAAAATAACTGAAGATGGTGTCGAATTTCGAGATCCAAAAGACGGTAAAAAACATTTTATTTCGCCTGAGGTATCAATGGAAATCCAGCAGGACATCGGGGCTGATATTATTATGGCATTTGACCAGTGCGCCCCTTATCCTTGCGATTATGACACTGCCAAAAAAGCAATGGAAAGAACCCACCGCTGGCTTGAGAGATGTTTTAAAGCAAAGACAAATCCAAAACAGGCATTATTTCCTATTGTGCAGGGAGCATTTTTTGACGACTTGAGAAAAGAGAGTGCATCGGTAATTTCATCTTATGATGCAGTAGGTTATGCAATAGGCGGTTTAAGTGTAGGTGAAACAAAGGATTTAATGAACCATTTTGTTGAGTTTACAGCTCCGCTGCTTCCGGCTGGAAAACCAAGGTATCTGATGGGGGTAGGAACTCCTGAGGATCTTCTTGACGGAATCAAACGAGGTATAGATATGTTTGACTGTGTACTTCCTACAAGAAATGCGCGTCATGGGTCGTTCTTCACCTGGGATGGTAAACGTAACATTAAAAACAAACAATACAGTGATGATGCGCTTCCGCTTGTTGAAGGATGTAATTGTTATGCGTGTAAAAATCATTCAAGGGCTTATATAAGACACCTGTGGAGATGTCAGGAAGCGACAGCTTCAACTCTTTTATCAATTCATAATATCAAATTTCTTGTTGACTTCTCACAAAAATGCCGTCAGGCTATCCTGGACGACAAATTTGGAGATTTCTATAATGAACATTACAGCCGGTTGTTTTAAATTTACCAAGGGTAATCTTTTTTAAACTCCCAGCCGTCATACATTAAAAGACAGGTACAGGTCTGCGGATCAGTCTTACAGGCAGAAAGTAAATCTTCCCTTTTACCTTTTAGAGAAACAGCACCGCCAGTAAGAGATTTGTGGTCGTCGCAAGTAGTGTAATGGAAATCTTTATTTATACTTATTCTAAACGAAAAAACATCCTGTCCTAAGGTATTAGGCTTTTTATAACCATTTGTATCCATACGGACATGTATAGTCAAACCCTTAACAATATTTGTTTCAGAATCATAACCGCCTCCAGTAATTGCCGTTATCATACTTCCATCGCCAAAAACATAAAGAACCTCGCTTGATGCACTTGTGGCTCCACACTTACCTGGATAGAGGCAGAATTTATAATTTCCTGTGCAGTTACTTTTACCATCCTTGCATTTTTTAACAACTACCATGTACTGCATTATATATTTATCAAACCAATTATATAACTCATCCGCATCATGATATGTCAAATCATCACTCCAGCTGCTCGGTGGTCCGTTATCAACTGTTGAAAGATTTATTGCCTGGTTAATTGCACTGTAAAATTTCTTTAATCTCGCAGAAGCATCCTTCTTCTGGATTTTATTTATTACAGATGGCAATGTCATTGCAGCGACAATCCCGATAATTCCAAGTGTAATAAGAACTTCAGCTAACGTAAATCCGAAGTTCAGACAGGGTTTTTCACCAGATGAGGAGCTTAGATTACTGCCCCCCCCCCCGAAACGGTTACTACTATTGAATTCTAGCATATCTAGTCCTCCATTAAATATCTATATTGTAATTATACAATATTTTTTAAAGGATTACAAGACTAGTCATCTTTTTTTTGGTAGTTATTAAGCTTTTGATCAACAAAAGCATTACGCTGGTTCGCCTGTAATTTACCTTTTACGATATGGTAGGCAAGAACACCAGCTCCGACTACGGCAGAAGCAATTTTCCCGCCTTTGCTTATACTCTTAATAGGATGCTTAAATGTTTCTTTCAATGAACCTTTTTTAGTAAAACCTTTAGGAAGTGATACAAACAGCCAGTTTAAAGCCATCATACCAATACCTGACATTGTACCGTAAACCGCACCTTTAGCTGTGCCTTTTGTTATCTCTTCTGTTGCAGTGAAAAACTTTGCAACGGACGCAATCCGTTCTTTTAATGTCTTTTTCTTTTTAGCAGGAGTGTCTTTTTTATCAGAGTTATCAAATTCAGGAAGCTTTTCAAGTGAAGAATTAAATGTATCAAGTAATTGCTCGCTGACATTAGAATCCTGCATCTGCTTTCTAATTTTATCTACATTTTCATTTGAGATTTTGAAAGCTGATTTGAAACTAATTCTTGGACTTATTCCTATAACCATAGAGCACTCCTACATTTTCACTTACATACATTAAAACGCATAAAAATTATTTTTGACATATTTTTAACAAAAATTTACATAAATCAATTAAATAAATTAAGCTGCGGAACTGTAAGTTCAGAACTATCAGCTGACCTTTTACGTGTTGCAAGATTATTTGAAAAGTCTTTCTGCATTTTATTCATTAAATCCTGTGATCGTTTGATTACAGAAATAGGCAAGCCTGCCATTTTTGCAACCTGTATACCATAACTTTTGCTTGCACCGCCTTGCACAATTTTACGCAAAAATTCAATTTCACCATTTTCTTCCGAAATTGTTATCCTGTAATTTTTAATCTGAGGATATGTTTTTGTCATAACATTCAATTCGTGATAATGGGTTGCAAATATACACCGCGCCTTAATCTTTGTAGCAATATATTCAGCAACAGACCATGCAATAGCAACTCCATCATAAGTACTTGTACCGCGTCCGATCTCGTCAAGGAGAATAAGGCTTCTGTCAGTTGCTGAATTAAGGATATAAGATGTTTCTATCATTTCAACCATAAAAGTTGACTGACCAAGAGTTAAATCATCTGAAGCTCCTACTCTTGTAAAGATTTTATCAACCGCTCCTATTTTTACATAATCTGCCGGAACCCATGAGCCGATTTGTGCAAGTAAGGCAATAAGCGCATTTTGACGCATATATGTAGATTTACCTGCCATGTTTGGACCTGTCAGAATCATAAATTGGGTACTGTCAGTGGAATTTGATTTTAATTCCAAATCATTAGCAACATATTCACCTAAAGGCAAAATTTTCTCCAGCACCGGGTGACGGCCATTCTTAACTATAAAATCATCAGAATCATCAACTACAGGGCAGCAGTAATTATTTTCAACTGCAGTTTCAGCAAGCGCAGACAATACATCTGCATTTGCTACACTTTCTGCAATCTCTCTTACTTTAGTAACAAATTCTTTTGAGTATTCTCTAAAATCTGTGAATAGTTTGTACTCAAGTTCTGTTGATTTAAATCTGGCTGAAAGTACATCGTCTTCATGCTTTTTCAACTCTTCAGTAATATAACGTTCACCTGTTGTAAGTGTCTGTTTTCTGATATATTCAGGCGGAACCTGATTAAGGTAGGATTTTGAAATCTCAATATAATATCCGAAAACTTTATTATAATTAACTCTTAAGCTTTTTATGCCTGTTCGTTCTTTTTCCTGTTCTTCAAAAGTTTTAAGCCAGTTTTCTCCACCGGTTAAGAGTTCTCTAAAGTAATCCAGTTCGCCGCTTACGCCTTCTTTTATAATGCCGCCGTCTTTGATTACAATTGGTGCATTTTCATCAATAGTTCGCTCTATAAGATTTGTATAATCCATTATTTCAGATAAATATTCTTCCACTCCTGCAAACGGATTAAAGTCCAAATCTCTGGCAAGCTTAACCAGCTCAGGAAGCCTGTATAAAGATTCCTTTAGGCTCAGAAAGTCCTTCGGATTAGCAGAACCGTTGCTCATTCTTGTAGAAAGCCTCTGAATATCATAGATTTTCTCAAACTGTTCTATCATATTTTTTCTGATCTCAGTTTTTTCTACAAATTCAGAAATTGAATTTTGTCTTTTTAAAATAGCCTGAACATCCTTCAACGGCTGACAAATCCAGCTTCTCAAAAGACGTGCGCCCATGTTTGTTTTTGTTTTATCAACCGCCCATAGCAATGAACCATATTTTGCTTTCTCACGCAAAGTTTCTACAAGTTCAAGGTTTTTTCTGGTACTGCCGTCCATCATTAAATATTCGGAAAGCTCATAAGGTACAATTTTCTCAAATTTAGGAATATTATCTTTTAGAGTTTCCCAGACATATGCCAACAATGCGCCCGCAGCTCTAAAGCCTAATTTATACTTTGAAAATCCGAAAGCTTCCAGAGAAGAAGTTTCAAATACGGCTTTCAAATTATTCTCTGCAAAGTTTAGATCAAACACATTTTGCGGTATCTTTGAGCAGTTGTAAAGCTTCTGTATATTTTCAGGCAAATCAATTTTTTCTTCCGGAACAATCTGGAAAGGCTGAACCTTTTGTGCAACAGAAGGGGCAATAATCTCGGAAGGATTAAGCCTTGTGAGTTCTGCCATAATCAAGTTCAAAGGCGCCTGGGTAGTCTTAAATTCACCTGTCGAAATATCTGCATATGCAAAACCGTAATCTCCGCTTTTTTCATCTTTAAACAACGCACAAATATAATTATTTGTATTTTGTTTAAGAAAATCACTCTCAGTAAGAGTTCCGGCTGTAACAACCCTTGTTACGCCTCTTCTCACAAGCCCTTTTGCTTGTTTTGGATCTTCAAGCTGATCACAAATTGCAACCTTAATATTTTTCTGAACAAGTTTTTCAAGATAAACATTAACTGCCTTGGCTGGAATTCCGGCAAGCGGAATTCTGCCGTATTTAGCCCCTGCCTCACGACCTGTTAAAGTAAGCTCAAGAACTTTTGATAAAAGTACTGCATCTTCAAAAAATGTTTCATAGAAATCTCCAAGCCTGTATAACAGCACCGCATCAGGATTTTGTCTTTTAATTTCCAGATATTGCTGCATGACCGGAGTTAAATCTTCTATATTAATATCACTGGTATTTATAATATTGATTTCAGATTTTGTCATAGTTATAATTTAATTATAGCATGAAAAGAGGAAATCAATGAGTTGTTTAAAAAATATAGTGAGAGCAATAATCCTCACCTTAGCCGTAGTAGGGTTTTTATCACTCGGCGGACAGGAGTTTGTAACAAAATATATTACACAACTCATAAATCCTTCTCCTCAGACCATGCTTGAGAGGGCAAAGAAAGTCGGTGATTTTTCCGCACTTAATGAAGAGTTTGAACTTGAAAAAGCTTCAGGGATGTTTGGCTACAATGGAGTTGTAGCTGAGCACAAAGCTTCAGGACAAAAATTCATTGTAGTTGATGCAGCATCAAAACCATTGTTTACGCAGGAAGATATACGTTCTGATAAACTTGAGGAAAAAATTAAAAATACACTTTCAAAATTTAAATATCAGGCAATTTCTGTTGATGAAATAAAGGTAACAAAGCATGGTGAAATGACCTCTTACGGAAAAAGCGTTCCATATGCACGATTTAACGCTAAAATAAACAGGCTTCCAATTGGAGATGTTTCTGGTATAATATCTGTAGCGGAAACAAAAGATGGTGATGCCAGAATTTTGATTTCAGCAAACGAGAAAAGTAAATATTCACAACTAATCTCGGAAGAATTCTTCAAAAATATAAAATAGTATTTGTTAAAAATTAAACTTAAAGGGTATAATATTATCAGAATGAAAAAAGAATTTGAGCATATTGTAACCATTTTAAGCAAAAAAGAAATTTCGAAAGAAGATTTCAATATATTGATGAACAGTCAATACGTGAAACATATCAAAGAAATGTCTTTGAATAAATATCAGATTGAACTTGATAGCGGTGAAATATTTTTTGTAAATACACCTCTAAACATTGAAAATTAAATAGTTTTTCTTGTCGAAGCGGCACTATGCCGAGAAAAACGATTAATTATCGTTTTTTGAGAGGGTATGAGCACTGGCGAATACTTCCGCCGCGGAGATTGATACAAAACATTGAAAATTAAATAAATTTTTTCTTGTCGAAGTGGCGGAATTGGTAGACGCGCATGATTCAGGTTCATGTGGTTAACGCCTTGTGGGTTCGAGTCCCATCTTCGACACCATAAAAAAAGAGGTCTTAAGACCTCTTTTTTTCTTAGTTGGAAATTATTTCCTATAGTTCAGCAGAGCAGTACTACCATATTCAACTAATGGTATTTTTCATTGAGCATGCAAAGTTCAATTGGAGTTGAAGATTGAAAACAGGTTTTCAATCACTCACCAAACAATGAAACCAGCTTTAATGAACTTACTCAACTTTTGATTTTCTCTAACCTTGATACTCTTTTATTTAAATTTCATATATAAGAGCGGTAAAGGATTTCCCTGTTCGTCATTATCAGTTCTTTTGTATACCTTAAAACCAATATGCTCATAAAAACCTTTTGCCTGCACATTTTGCTCATTAACAGTTAACTCATTGATTGAATAATTTTTTATTCCATAGTTAATCAGCTTTTTACCTAAGCCCTTCCCCATCTCTCCTGGTATAATAAACAGCATTTCAAGTTTCTTTTCCTCCACCCCCATAAATGCAATTGGTAAATTTTTTTCATTAACTGCTATAATTAGATGAGATACGCTTTGTAATAAATTCGGTACATATTTTTTTATATTTTTTATATCTTTTTCCTGTAAAAACGTATGGGTTGCAATTACCGAACTTTCCCATACATTTAACAACTGCTCTATCAATAAGGTATTTCTATATTTAGCTTCAATTATTTCCATATTATCTCCTGCTTCATTGCTAATTATAAAATAAAATTTATCCAATAAAAAACCTGAGCATTTTACCTGCCCAGGTATCATTGTTTAGTTTTTTTCATTTTTTCCCTTTTTGGAGTTCCCTTATTTCCCATATTATTTATTACGGCATATTTAGGAAAAAACTTTAATAGCTTGTTACAATTTGTTACATTTGACATCTGTTGCAAAAGCAACAAGAAGAAAATTATACATTTCCGGTAGAGCTGTTTCTGTCATCTTCAAGCTGTCTAATATCTATATTAGCATCATCTTCAGGATATGCGTTATTTATGACAGGAACATCAATTTCTACATTTACATCAGCATCAACCATTTCAATATCAGTTTTATTAAATTCTTTTGTCTTACCATCTTCCATCTTAACAGCAACTGTACCATTGAGGAACTGGAGGAAACATACTTTGCCCAATCCATCCGGAGTCATAACTGCTGAACCTATAGGAGGCATGCCTTTTGCAGCATCAATATAATTTGAATATTCATAAGTAAGACAGCATAACAACCGTCCGCATGTTCCGGAGATTTTCCCGGGTGCAATCGGCATTCCCTGATCTTTTGCCAGCTTAACATTGATTGTTGCAAATTTACGCAAAAATGAAGAACAGCAGAATGGTCTGCCGCATATGCCGACACCTTCAAGAATAGAAGTTTCATCCCTTACGCCTATATGTCTTAAATCAATTCTCACACGTGTGAAAACCTGCGTTAAGTCTTTCAAAAGAGCCCTGAAATCTACACGTTCCGGTGCGGTATAGTAGAAAGTTATCTTTCGTCTGTCAAAAGTTATACGGCATTGAACTAAATTCATATTAAGTTTATGCTGTTTAACCAGCGCCTGACATTTAAAAAACGATTCAACTTCTTCCTTTTTTATCTCATCCAGAGTTTGTAAATCTCTTTGCGAGCATACTCTTATTACAGGCAAAGGTTCTGGTTTGATGTCTGAAATTTTCCAGGCTTTTGACACTTGCGGGCTTACAAGCTCAACTTTTAATGCCTCTTCTCCCTTATCAGTTCTTACAATAACAAGCTGTCCTTCCTCAACGTGCATTGTATCAGGAACTTTGATGGGATAAAATGTGTTTTTCAAATATCTGACTGCATATTTCATTATTATACGTATCTTTCTTCTTCTTTCAGTTTTCTATTCATTAATTTAGCCAAAAGTTCTTTCGGCGTAATATCTGTGTAAACAGCTTCATAAATAGCATTGGAAATCGGAACATCAATATCCAGCTTTTTAGCAAGTTCGCATATAGCTTTTGAGGTTTTTACACCTTCAGCCACAGATCCAAGTTCTTTTAGAATATCATCAACTTTTTTACCTTTAGCTAACATAGAGCCTACTGTATAATTTCTGGACATCGGGCTTGAGCAGGTTGCTATCAAATCCCCCATACCGGAAAGCCCGTACAGAGTTGACGGATTTGCACCGAGGTTAATACTTACACGAACAATTTCTGCCATTCCGCGGGTTAAAAGTGTTCCTGCACAGTTATCACCCAACCCCATTTCATGAGCAAAACCTGAGGCAATTGCAATAACGTTTTTTAAGCTTCCTCCAAGCTCAACCCCGATTACATCACTGTTTGTATAAAGCCTGAATTTACCAGGCACACTGCAAGCTTTTTGAACAAACTCTGCGGTTTCAATATCTTCAGAAGCAACTGAGGCAGCTGTAGGCAGCCCTTGCAAAACTTCTTTTGCCAGTGTAGGACCGGATAGGATTACAAGTTTCTGCTGAGGCAAAACATCTTTAATAACCTCGGACATTCTCATCAGTGACGGAAGCTCAATCCCTTTTGAAGCATTAACAAGAATTTGTTCAGATTTAATTCCGGATTTTTTCAAATTTTCACAAACGCTTCTTGTGCCGGATGTTGCAACAACATTCAAAATTATATCCGCACCGCTTATGGCAGCTTCCATATCAGAAGTGATTTCAACTTTATCGGCAAGCTGAACTTCCAGCGGTTTTGAACAGTGTTTGCTGTTTATCAAATCATCGGACAAATCCTGTTCTCTGCCCCAGATTGTTACTTCTTCAAAGTTATCTGTCAAAAGCCATGCTAATGTGAGCCCCCAACATCCTGCACCAAGTACTGTTAATTTCATATCTATAAGCCCCCTATACCGAAAGTTCTGATGATTTTAGAATTTTTCTCAAAACTCCGCCGTGTCTTCTTAACTCTTCCCTTGCCTCATCAGCATCTATACCCATCTTTATAGAAATAATAGAGGTTTTAATTTCCCAATTAGTCTTCAATAAAGAGGCTAAAGCTTCACTGTGAGAAACTCCGGCAATCTGTGCGACAATTCTGATTGCCCTGTCTTTTAACTTTTCATTAACTGCCTGAAGATCAATCATAAAATTCTCATACGTTTTACCAATTTTAATCATTGACCCGGTAGTTAACATATTCAAAATCATTTTCTGGGCAGTGCCTGCTTTAAGCCTGCTTGAACCTGCTATAACCTCCGGACCTACCTCTGCACAAATGACAAGTCCTGCTTCTTCTGCAATTCTGCCCTGAGAGTTGCAGGTAATTCCGATTGTTTTAGCGCCAATCTGCTCTGCATAATCGAGAACGCCCAAAAGATACTTAGGGTTTCCGCTTGCCGATATTACAACCGCAACATCTTTATCTGTTAAGATTTTTGCATCTTCCCTGCCCTGTTCAAAATTATCCTCAGCACCTTCAACAGATGTTCGTATAGCCTTATCACCGCCGGCAATAATTCCCTGAACCATATCAGGTGAAACGCTGAATGTCGGAGGGCACTCGGAAGCATCCAGAATACCAAGTCTTCCTGATGTACCTGCACCAAAGTAAAATAATCTGCCGCCTTTTAAAAATTGTTTGGCAATTAAATCTATAGCTTTAGCAATTTCCGGTGTAGCATCTTCTACTGCAAGAGCAACAAGTTTGTCTTCTTCATTCATTTTTCTCACCATATCTATGGTAGATAAAATGTCAATGTCTTTTGTGTTTTCATTACGGTATTCTGTAATTACTTCACTCATAGGAACCCCCTTTTTATAAAATTAATAAACACTAAATAGTCTTAATTAAGTTTGCCATTTCGATAGCAGCTTTTGCAGCTTCAGAGCCTTTATTCCCGGCTTTTGTTCCGGCTCTTTCGATAGCCTGTTCGATATTTTCTGTAGTTAACACTCCGAAAATAACAGGGGTTTCTGTTTGCAGGCTAACCTGAGCTATTCCTTTTGAAAGTTCAGCGCTAACATAATCAAAGTGAGCGGTTGCACCTTTAATAATCGCGCCAAGAGTAATAATTGCATCATACTTTTTAGTCTTAGCACATTTTAAAGCCAGCAGAGGAATTTCAAAAGCCCCGGGAACTTTCACAATATCAATATTTTCAGGATTTACTCCATGTCTTCTTAATTCATCAACCGCGCCTGAAAGCAGTTTTGAACCTATAAAATCATTAAATCTTGAAATTATTATACAAAATTTTTCATCTCCTGCTACAAGCTGGCCTTCATATGTTTTCATTATTTTTCTCCTTAGTCCTCTATATGCACATATTGTACACCATAGACGCCTATTTTACAATAAGAGGAGCGAAAATCTTATAAAAAATATATAATGAAGTAAGTATTAATAAAACACCGCTTATTTTGAGAAGAATATCTGAAAGCTTATAAAAATTTTTCCATGTTTTTAATTTGGAAGTTAAAACTCCCGCAAGTACAAGGATTAAGCCCTGCCCCAGCGAGAATAAAAACAGCATTATAACAGCCTGAATAAGACTTGCAGAAAGAGAAGCAAAAGCCATAATAGCCGCAAGAATTGGCGTAGAACAAGGTGTTCCCGCTAACGCAAACACTCCGCCAAGTATAAGCGGATAGAAAAATATACTATGGCTATCGCCTTTAGGCATTTCTTTAATCAATACAGGAATATCAAAATCAAGAAAACCAACAAGCTTTAATCCCATTACCATAACGATACTTGCTATTATTATACTGAAATAAGACCCGCCGGCTGATACAAAGACCTTACCGGTAACAGCACAGATTATACCGATTACGGAAAATACTATTGCGGTACCCATTATAAAAAATACTAACTGTAAAAAAGTTTTAAACGGTTTGTTGTCTGAGTAGCCGCCAACATAACCTATAATAATAGGAAGCATTGCCAGAGAGCAAGGGGATATAGATGCTATCAGCCCTCCCAGAAACGAGAGAGCGAATAATAGCATTATACTTGTATTTCCTGTAAATAAATCAACATAATTTGTCATTATTTAAGACCTTCTAAATAACTTTCCATTTCTTCTTTTGGTATAGCACCTTCAATTCTTTTTACCTGTTTGCCGTTAGAATCAAGCAGAATAATTGTAGGTACAAGAGTTACATTATATTTTTTAATCTGTTCCTGAGTAAAGGCTTTACCGTCTTGTACAGGAATTTCGATTAACAGAATTCTGTCCTGATATTTAGGAAAAATTTCTTTCATAATCTTGTTCATTTCCTGACAATCCAGGCACATTGCTGATGTAAATTTTATAACCTGAGGTTTGTTTGTTGTTGCATCTGCAACGTTTACAGGATTATCTACGGATTTATTCAAAACAAAGTAAGCCACCAATGGAATAATAAATACCAATAAAACAGTGATTAGATTTTTTTTCATAAGAAACTCTCCTTTTCAATTTAATCATATCATAAACGAAAAAGAGAGTTGTACTATTAGCAGACCGGACTAATTCTTTTTACAAATCTTCCGGGACAAAAAAATCTGCCTTTTCCAAAAGCTCCCGCGTATGCTCATAACAGCAGGATTTGTGAGTAATAACCTGGTATTCGCGGACAATATTCAAAACATCATCAACTGACATCTTGATAATTCTCCGTTCACCTTCAATAATTCTAGCCATACATCCTCGCTTTCAATGGAAGTATCGGAAGAAATTGCTGTAAACTTTTACAAAATCACCCGTAATATTTAGAAATTTAGCTTAAGACTTGAATATAAATGAAAATATGTTAATATAAAAATAGAAGGAGGATATATATGCAAAATACAATTATAGCTGCAAATTCAAAGAGGGGGGGGGGGCTTAGATAGTGCCGGCGGGCTTTTTCACGCTTCGGGATTATCCCGTTCCGCATTTACCTTAGCGGAAGTTTTAATTACTCTTGGAATTATTGGTGTTGTCGCTGCTATGACATTACCTACATTGGTACAAAAACACACAAATCTGGTTGTAGAAACAAGACTGAAAAAATTCTACTCCGGTATAAATCAGGCAGTTATGCTTGCTGAAAAAGATTACGGGGATAGAAAATACTGGTATCAGGATAATAATAATATTGAAACTGACGAAGAGGGAAAGCCTATTCTTGGCAGCTCTATTGATGAAAAATGGTGGAAAAAATATATTGCACCTTACATGAAAACAGTTGGAGTTAAGTATGATAGCAGTGGGCTACCAATCTTTATGTTTGCAGATGGAAGTGCATTAAAAGGAATACAAGCAGAAAATATGAGAGATTGGGAATTTTACACAACAGATCCGGACAAATGTATAAAAAAATATGGCTCTGTAGAAAAAAGCCGAGGAAAGTGTTCTTTCCTTTTTATCTTTATGCCGGGAGGTGACGGTGCAAACGGTGCTGATAATCAGGTTGAATGGCGTCATCATGTAAATAAAGGTTTTGAACCATATAAATATAGTTGGGATGGAACAGAAAATGGGTTATATAATGGAAGTTACAACGGTTGTAATAAAAACAAAGCTGCCTATTGCACTGCACTTATTCAATATAACGGATGGAAAATACCTGATGATTATCCGTTTAAAGTTAGTTATTAATAAAAAAGACCTCAGAATTTCTGAGGTCTTTTTCTCTCTATAACATCCAGTATTTATTCTTCGTCTGTTATATTCAAATCAGGTGCGCCAAACATACCTTCAATTTCTTCCAAAATTGCAGACGGTTTTCTTGCCTGATTTCTTTGTGCTACTGCACGTTTTCTTGCTTCGCGTTCTTTTTCTTCGTTAGCATTTGAAAGGTGGTGGAAACCTGTACCTGCAGGTATCAATCTACCGATGATAACGTTTTCTTTCAATCCGCGTAGCATATCTTTCTTACCGTCAACAGCAGCTTCTGTAAGGATTCTTGTAGTTTCCTGGAATGATGCCGCTGATATAAAGCTTTCGGTATTCAAAGATGCTTTTGTAATACCTAAAAGCATATATTCACAAGTTGCCGGAGTTCCGCCTTTTTCTTCAACTTCGGCATTTTCTTTTTCAAAATGCTGAACTTCAACTAACTCGCCAGGCAGTAATGTTGTATCACCTGCGTCAACAACTTTAACTTTCTTAGTCATCTGACGAACAATGATTTCAACGTGTTTATCTGCAATTTCTACACCTTGTGAACGGTATACACGCTGTACTTCGTCTACCAGATACTGCTGGGCAGCTTCCGGTCCGCAAAGTCTTATTACATCGTGCGGGTTCAAAGGACCGCTTGTTAAAGGCTGACCTTTAGTGATTTTTTGTTTGTCCTGTACAATAATGTTTGCATCAATTGCATATTTGATTTCAGTTCTGCCGTTTTCATTTACAAGATAAAGTCTAGGAAGATCCTCATCTGTAACTATTTCTGCCACACCGTCTTCTTCTGCAAGGATAGCACAATCTTTCGGCTTTCTGCCTTCAAGAAGTTCTTCTACTCTCGGCAAACCTTGAACGATGTCGCCGGTTTTTTGTCTTTCAAATACCAGTGTTGCAATCATATCACCGCGAAGTACTAATGCACCGGCTTCAACCAGAAGCATTGTACCAGGGCTGATTAAGTAAGGGCGGCCTGTTCTTATTGTAACTTCACCCTTATTAACAGAGATAATCTGACCGGATACAGTAGATTTTTCTCCGCTTTCAGAAAGAACTCCGTCTGTTTTTATAAAGTCGCCTTTTTTAACAACAGGTTTTGCTGTAATAGAGATTTTTTCTTCAAATGACTCGCTGGTTAAAAGCAATCTTCTTGCTTCAGCATCTTCATTCTTAATTGAAGCTGTACCTTCATTTATTGCAAGAACCTGGGTTTTAGCAACCGGGGTTTTAGGATCAATAGTCTGACCGTCTTTAACCAGAAGTTCAGTCTGTAATGAAGACATAGTTTTAGCATTGCCTTCAAATTCACGACGGACAATAAGGTTTTCAAGAACTACAATTCTCAAATTTCCTTTATCATCAAGTTCTACCATACCTTTGAGGTGTGATAAGTATCCCTGCATTTGAAGAACAAGACTTGTTCTTGTGATTGTTGACCCGTCAAGGTTTCTAACTCTTGCGCCATCCTTGTATTGCAACTGAGTTACAGGAACAATATCAATTAAACCGTCTGTAGTGTTGAATTTAATTGAAACATCTTTTTGCTGTACGCTTAAAACCTGAACCGGTCTTACAAGAATTTGGATTGGCTGGTTAGAAATACTGTCTTCATCAAGTGAAAGGCTTGAATCAAGCTCTTCATCCAAATCGTCAATATCAAGCTCATCAATGTTTGAATCCATAATAGTAACGATTGAAGTTTCTTTTGCCTTAATACCTTCAGCGATTACTGTACCTTTTTTAACAACTTCGCCTTCATCAACTTTTAATTCGCCAACGTTAGGAAGTGTGTGAATTTCTCCGGGTCTGATTGTAATCTCATGGATAATATCATTGTATTCTTTGAATTCAACAATACCGTCAATGTGGCAGTATACATCTTTTACTACCTCTGTGCCGGCAGTAACATAAGTTCCGTTTTCAACCATTTTCAAAGAACTGTCTTTTGAAATCTGATGAATTTCTTCAGGAATAAATACTACAGAACCAGGTTTTGTGATGATTTGATTTTCATCAACTTCAACATCAACATATCTGATTTCACCTGAAGATGAAACAGCGCATTCATCGTCAATAAGTTCGGCAATAATCATACCGTTTTCAACCGGAGTATCTACCGGAGCTTTAACGATATATTTTTCACCTGTTTTATCAACAGTCCAGATTTGTTCCTTCTTGGTCTGTTCAAAAGAAGCATTGTCAGGAATTAATGAAGCAATTACGATTGTAATTTCTTTACCCTGAACAATTTTCTTAATTGTTTTACCTTCAAATTTAACATCTTCGATAACTAAATCTTCACCAAAGCGAACTTCACCGCCATGTTCAGAGATAGTTAAAGTTTCAGCTAATTTTTCACCGGCTTTAACTTTTTGGTCATTTTTAACAAGAACTTTAGACCCGCCAGGAAGGTTATAAACGTCACCGCCAAGAACCCAGATTATACCTTGTTTATTTGTAGTTCTTGAAATATTACCCTGTCTGTCTTTCTTTTCATCAACAGTAAAGTCTTCGTATAATACTTCACCTGAAAGATCAGATGTAATATCTTTTGTAGCTTTTTCGGTCAAACGGGAACCGTCACCTTGAGATACAGGTTCATAAGTTGCAAGTTTAAAGCCTTTTTCAACTTTCATACCGTTTTCAAAGAATACAGTAGATCCTGCAGGAATATGGTATTTTTCGGTTTTCTTTTCGCCTTTAACTTCAATATCAGCTTCATAGTTAGCTACTCTAACAACATCCCCGTGACGTGTTCTTAATTCACGAGTTCTAACGTTAGATACAACTTCACCGGCAATACCTGCTTCAATTGATTTCATTGCACCGGAACCTTTAAATACACCGCCGGTGTGGAATGTTCTCATTGTAAGCTGTGTACCAGGCTCACCGATTGATTGTGCAGCGATAATACCGATAGCTTCACCAATATCAACTAATTTCTGGGTTGTCATTGCCCAGCCGTAACATTTCTGGCATATACCGTATTCAAGACCGCAGGTTAACCCTGAACGAACTTTCAATTCAGTAAGGTTTAATTTTGATGCTTTTCTAACATCATTACGATCCATTGTTGTTCCAGCTTTAACAACTACGTTGCCATTTGCATCTTTAATATCTTCTGCAATTGTACGGCCTAATAATCTGTCAATTAAAGGAACGATTACAGTATCACCATCAGTAATAGGCTTCATATTGATAGATTTTGTAGTATGGCAGTCATCAGCACGAATGATAACGTCTTGCGCAACGTCAACCAAACGTCTTGTCAAATAACCTGAGTCAGCTGTTTTCAACGCTGTATCTACCAGACCTTTACGTGCACCGTATGATGAAATGATGTATTCTGTAACGGATAAGCCTTCTTTAAAGTTTGATTTAATAGGCAAGTCGATGATTTGCCCCTGTGCGTCTGCCATCAAACCTCGCATACCAACAAGCTGTGACACCTGTGATAAGTTACCTCTCGCTCCGGAGAATGCCATCATATATACCGGATTTAATCTGTCAAAGTTATCAACTACGCTTGATGTCAATTTAGCAGTTGTCTCAGACCAGGTGTCGATAACCTTTGTATATCTTTCTACTTCTGTGATTTCCCCTTTTAAGTATCTGTTTGTAGATTTTTCGATTTCTTTTTCAGCTTCTTCCAGAAGTTGTTTTTTTACAGCAGGAACCTGCAAATCTGCAATTGAAATGGTTACACCTGATTTCGTTGCATATTTGTATCCGAGGTTTTTCAAGCTGTTAGCAACTTCTGCTGTTGTAGCACCGCCGAATTCAAGATACATCTGTGATAAAAACGACTTTAACGCGCCTTTATCCATTTTCTTGTTAATAAATTCAAGTGTTTTGTGTTTTGAATTTGTATAAGTTGTTTCCATTCTATATTTCCTCAATTTTAATTCTGCTATGCAATAGCTTTTCTAACAGTTTCGTTAAAGATAATTCTACCTACTGTAGTTTCAAATCTTTCGCCATGTTCATCTCTAACTACAATTTTATCGTGTAATTCAATTACACCAACTTCTAATGCAGAGATTGCATCCTGGAAGCTGTAGAAGTATCCTTTCGGCTCAGAATCTTCATTTTTCAGAATTGTAAGGTAATACATACCCAATACCATATCCTGAGAAGGAGTAATGATTGGTTTACCTGTAGCCGGAGCCAGAATGTTGTTAGTAGCTAACATTAACATACGGGCTTCAGTCTGAGCTTCTATTGATAACGGAACGTGAACAGCCATTTGGTCACCGTCGAAGTCCGCGTTGAACGCTGTACATACCAACGGGTGAAGCTGAATTGCACGACCTTCTACAAGTTTTGGTTCAAATGCCTGAATACCTAATCTGTGAAGGGTTGGTGCACGGTTAAGTAATACCGGATGTCCGTCAATTACTTCTTCTAATATATCCCATACGATTGGTTCAGAACGTTCTATTTTCTTTTTAGCTGATTTAATATTTTGAACGTATCCTCTTTCAATCAGTTTATTTACAACGAATGGTTTGAATAATTCAATTGCCATTTCTTTCGGCAAACCGCACTGATTTAAGCTCAACTGCGGACCTACTACGATAACTGAACGGCCTGAGTAGTCAACACGTTTACCGAGTAAGTTCTGGCGGAAACGACCCTGTTTACCTTCAATGATATTTGATAATGATTTTAATGCTCTGTTGTTAGGGCCGACAACTGTTCTTCCGCGTCTGCCGTTATCAATAAGAGCATCAACTGCTTCCTGTAGCATACGTTTTTCGTTTCTTACGATAATTTCAGGAGCACCCATTTCCAATAATCTCTGTAAACGGTTGTTTCTGTTGATTACACGTCTGTATAAGTCGTTCAAATCTGATGTTGCGAAACGTCCGCCGTCTAATTGTACCATTGGTCTCAAATCAGGAGGAGTTACAGGCAATACATCCATAATCATCCATGTAGGATCTGTTTCTGATGAAATTAAGCTGTCTAATAGTCTTAATCTCTTAATTAATTTTGATTTTCTTTGAACTGAAGTAACGTTGCCGGCAAGTTCAGCTCTCATTTCTTCTGCTAATTGTTTAATATCCAATTCCGCAAGAAGTTCTTTGATAGCTTCTGCACCGATACCTACTTTAAGTTCTGAATCTTCATTTTCAGCCATATAGTCTTCATATTCTTCTTCGCCTAAAAGCTGAAGTTTTCTGAACTGGCTTTCTCCCGGATCAAGAACTACATAATTGTTAAAGTAAATTACCTGTTCCAAATCTTTTAAAGTCATATCAAGAAGCAAACCAAGGTATGAAGGAATACCTTTTAAGAACCAGATATGAGAAACAGGAGCAGCAAGTTTAATATGTCCCATTCTCTGGCGTCTTACTTTTGAATCGGTAACTTCAACACCGCAGCGTTCGCAGATAATACCTTTGTGTCTTACTCTTTTATATTTACCGCAATAACATTCCCAGTCTTTTGACGGTCCGAAAATTCTTTCGCAGAACAAGCCGTCGCGTTCAGGTTTTAATGTACGGTAGTTAATTGTTTCCGGTTTAGTAACTTCACCGTAGGACCATTTTAAAATCCTTTCAGGTGACGCTATACTAATTCGTATATAGTCAAAATAATCAATACTTGTTGACATTTAAGTTTTCTCCTTTTATATCACAGCTTGCAAGTTTTTGCAGGCCGTCTTTTAGTAATTTTGTTACCTTTGCCGATATTGATACACCGGCTTTATATTGTCAACGCACTCAGGAAATTCTTTCAGTATATATTTAACCGGCAGATAAATCCTTAGCACCTGTTTTGCTCAGCGGGGATAAGTCCCCGCTTCACTTACTATAGGTCTCCGAATGTAGTCGGTGTTTCAAAGAAGTTGATGTTCAGAAGTTCTGAATCAATATCAGAAAGTGTTCTTTTCGGAGCAGATTTTCTCAAATCGTCCATATCTGTCATCAAGTCAACTTCGGCACCGTCTTTTTTCGCTACCGTAATATCAAGACCGATAGATTGTAATTCTCTTACAAGTACCTTGAATGATTCAGGGATACCCGGTCTTGGAATATTGTCACCTTTAACGATTGCTTCGTAAGCTCTGTTACGTCCGTTTACATCATCGGATTTGATTGTTAACATTTCCTGTAGTGTGTAAGCAGCACCGTAAGCTTCCAGAGCCCAAACTTCCATTTCACCGAATCTTTGTCCGCCGAACTGGGCTTTACCGCCTAAAGGTTGTTGTGTAACTAATGAATAAGGACCTGTAGATCTTGCGTGAATTTTATCATCAACAAGGTGAACAAGTTTCAGGATATATGAAAGACCTACTGCTACAGGTTCGTCAAACGGTTCACCTGTTCTTCCATCAATAAGTCTTACCTTACCGTCTTCTGTAACCCAATCGCAGCCGCTTTCTTTAATACCTTTAATTAATTCTGCTTTTGTTGCGATTTCGGATTTGTTATCACCATATCTTTCATCGAAAGAAGGTGCTTCGTAGTAATTACCTGTTAAGTATGCAGCCAAACCTAGCAATAATTCGTAAGTTTGACCTACGTTCATACGGGAAGGTACACCCAGAGGGTTCAATACAATATCAACAGGAGTTCCGTCAGGAAGGAAAGGCATATCTTCTTTAGGCAAGATACGTGATACGATACCTTTGTTACCGTGACGTCCTGAAAGTTTATCACCTACAGAAACTTTACGTTTTTGGGCAATATAAACTCTGATAACTGTATTTGCACCCGGCGGCAATTCATCACCTTTTTCTCGGTCAAATACTTTAACGTCAAGAACTCTGCCGCCTTCGCCGTGAGGAACTCTCAATGAATTATCTTTAACGTCTCTTGCTTTTTCAGCAAAGATTGCACGAAGAAGTTTTTCTTCAGGCGGATGTTCGCTTTCACCTTTTGGTGTAACTTTACCAACTAATATATCATCTGCATAAACCCTTGCACCGATACGGACAATACCGCGTTCATCCAAATGTCTCAAAGCTTCTTCTGAAACGTTAGGGATTTCTCTGGTAATTTCTTCCGGTCCGAGTTTAGTTTGACGTGCATCAATTTCTAATTTTTCAATGTGAACTGAGGTGAATATATCATCGTGAACGCATCTTTCAGAAAGAAGGATAGCATCTTCGAAGTTATATCCTTCCCAAGGCATATACGCTACCAGAACGTTTTTACCTAATGAAAGTTCACCGCAATTTGTAGAAGCACCGTCGGCAATTACATCACCTGCAGCAACCTTGTCGCCTTCGTGAACAATTGGACGCTGGTTAATACAAGTATCCTGGTTGCTTCTCAAGTATTTAATTAACTGATGTAAGTGTGGTTTTCCCTGAATATCAGTAATGATAATTTCTTCACCTGTAACTCTTGTAACAGTACCGTCAACACTCGCAACAAGAACCATACCGGAGTCTTTTGCTGCTCTTGCTTCCAAGCCTGTACCTACAACCGGTCTTTGAGTAATCAACAGCGGTACGGCCTGACGCTGCATGTTTGAACCCATCAATGCTCGGTTAGCGTCATCGTGTTCAATGAACGGAATTAATGAAGTCGCAACGGAAATCACCTGAATAGGAGAAACCCCGATGTAGTCAACTTTTTTAGATTCGCCCATTGTAAATTCAGAACGGTAACGGATTGGAACATATTCATCTTTGAATGTGTTATCCGGATTTAACTGAACGTCTGCCGGAGCAACACGGAAGTTTTCATCTTCATCCGCTGTCAGGTAGTGAACTTCATCAGTTACTACACCGTCTTTAACAACGAAGAACGGAGTTTCAACAAAACCGTAATCGTTAACTTTCGCGTGAGTTGCAAGTGAACCAATCAAACCTGCGTTCGGACCTTCCGGAGTTTCAATAGGACAAATACGTCCGTAGTGAGAAGGGTGGATGTCACGAACAGCAAAACCTGCACGTTCTCTCATCAAACCGCCAGGTCCTAATGCTGAAATACGTCTTTTGTGAGTTAATTCAGCAAGAGGGTTTGTCTGATCCATAAACTGTGATAACTGTGAACTTCCGAAGAATTCTTTTAAAGAAGCAACCAGAGGTTTTGTGTTCAATAAGTTCAGCGGAGTAAGAGTTTCAGAATCCTGCAAAGTCATTCTTTCTTTAACAATTCTTTCAATTCTTGAGAGACCAACTCTGAACTGGTTCTGTAACAATTCGCCAACTGAACGGATTCTTCTGTTGCCGAGGTGGTCAATATCATCAACTGTACCTTCATCGTATGTCAGATTGATTAAGTATTCAATTGAAGCCACGATGTCCTGAACTGTTAATGTTCTCTGATTTTTCGGAATATTCAGGTTTAATTTTTTATTCAATTTATAACGACCTACGCGGCCAATATCGTATTTCTTTTCATCAAAGAAACGGGCTTCAAGGATTTGACGTCCACCCTGAGGGGATGCAGGATCGCCCGGTCTTAATTTTTTATAAACTTCGATTAAAGCATCATCTGTTGTTTCAGCAGTATCTTTATCGAGGGTTTTCTTTAAAAATTCAAAGTGGGTGAATAATGTTTCCATTTCAGAAACAGTGATACCCATAGCTTTTAATAATGTTGTAGCTAAAATTTTTCTGTTTTTATCGATTTTTACATAAATTAAATCATTGCTGTCAGTTTCAATCTTCAGCCAGGCACCGCGGTTAGGAATCATAGTTGCGTTATACAAACGTTTTCCTGCCGGTGAAACTTCACGTTTAAAGTAAACGCCCGGAGAACGAACGATTTGTGAAACGATAACACGTTCTGCACCGTTTACGATAAATGTACCTTTGTCAGTCATAGTCGGAATATCACCGATATAAACTTCCTGTTCTTTAATTTCACCGCTGTCACGGTTTACTAATCTAATCATAACGCGAAGTTGTTTTGCATAAGTTGCGTCATGGATTCTTGCTTCTTCAACTGTATATTTTGCGTTGTCGAAAGTATAGTTTGGTAAGAAGTGTAATTCTAATCTTCCTGTATAGTCTTTAATAGGGCTGAAAGATAGCAATTCCTCTTTCAAACCTTCTTTTAAAAACCATTCAAATGATTTTTTTTGCACTTCAATAAGGTCCGGTAAATCATCCAAGCGGGTGTGCGGGATACCCATTGGAGTTACTCTTTTTGCATATTTTGTCTTAGACATCAATTCACCTCGTTAATAATGGTGTACGTACTACAAAAATTTATATATTCTAACTTAAGGCTGTTAACCCTTTACCGGCACTGGTTTAAGCCGGTAAAAATTTATATGTAATTCGGGCTTTTCTGCATTTGGACATAGTACACCCGACTTTAATTTAACATGTTATATAATCGTAATACATCAAGAAACTTAGTCAAGAAATTTTCTCATATCAACAGATGAATTGTTACAGTTTCTTTACAAAAGCTTTGCATATACTGAAAAGTATTGAAAACAGGACGTTTGACTGTCAAGCGTCCTGTTTTATATTAATTATATATAAACATAAGTAAAATCCGCTTGTGATAAAACTTTCCACTTATTTTACAAATTCCATGGATAATCCTCTTTAAATTCCCAGTTATCAAGCTCCAAAATTCTGGAGGCACAAGTTTTAGCTCTTATTAAAGCATTGCGGTCATTACGGGATTTATCACAAAGAGTTCCCCATTTTCTGTTTACATTTCCAAAATAAAAAGAAGGATTCCAAGGACATAAAGCAAAATTAAATATATCAAACCCGGCTTTATTAGGATTTTTTAAACCATTTACATCAAAACGGAAATCTATACAACTACCGTTTTTTGCGTATGCAATACTGCCATCACTAAAATAAATTGCTACCATTTTTTCACCAGGAGCATTCGGCTGTATTACACTTTTTTCTATTCTGTAATACTTTATATATGGAGCAATATACTTCGTTATAAAATTATATGTAGCATCCGGACCTGCAGTGTTATCATAAACAGCATTACCTTCCTCATCTTCAAAAATTGTATTAACTTTCTCCCAATACTTTGCATCTCCGTTTTGTGCTTCTGAAAGCAAAACTGCTTGCGACATCATACTGTCAAATTTTTTAATTCTGGTGATAATTTCCTTCTTTCGATAATCTGCAATAACAGAAGGAAGCGTCATAGCTGCAACAACTCCGATTATACCAAGTGTTATTAATACCTCTGCTAAGGTAAAACCGACTTTGCGGTTATTATTTCCAGCGGCGCTGCATGGTTTCTTACCTGCGCCAATGCCTGATAAGGAGCTTAAATTACTCTGCCCCCCCCCCGATTTTTCTTACTATTACTGAATTTGACATACTTTATGCTCCTTTCTATCTCTTTTAGTTATTTCTTTTTCTTTATTTAAGGGAATATATTTGTTTTCTCAATCACGCTTCCACTCCGTTCCCGCTATCGTTTCGAAAAGATATAATGTTACTGAAATAAAAACAGTCCGCTGTCCTGTTTTTATTATAAATTATAATGTTGTTTTCTGCAAGATATTTATGCTAATATATTAAAAAAGGAGCAATATGAAAAAGATTTTATTAATTGTGGCTGTTCTAATTTTTGGAAATTTTGCTTTTGCCGAAGAAGTTGTTCTTTCCGGAGGAGTCACATTTGACTGGGTTAATATGGAACAGGTTCAACGCGATGAAGCTATAGAAAATTATAAAAACATTATCTTTGCAAACTCCGAAAAAATTGGTTATGAAAAAAAAGAATTTAAAGATAAATACAAAGATTATCTAAAAGATACTGAATATAAAACACATTACAGGCTTTCTGATGCCGGGGTGACTGAAACAGAAGATGCAAAACTTTGCGCCTTTTTTGCAGAAAGACCTCATGTACTTTATATGTACGCACTTCAATACAAAAGCAGACCGGACAGAGTGTTCTATTACACACCTTTTGGAAAATTAATGTATGTTGATGAAATGTCTGAAAATTATCCGGATTTTCCTTATCATTCAAAGCAATACAGAATGAACGGAAGTCTTGTTGGAGCAATTTACTTCACAGATAAAGACACCCAGTATACCTACGAGCCTGACGGAAAATTTAAAGGTGTCTGGTATAAAGATAAAATGTTTGACCATAGAGCAAAATTAATACTTACCCGAACTAACTGGTAATAAACGTTATTTATTAAACAGTTTATAAAACTGGTCATTCAGCCATGCAAACGAGCTGAATGGTTTTGGGGTTGAAGTTAGACCGTCCAGCGTCTTTATCTTTGTAATATATTTATCTTTATCACCTTTTCTATAAAGATAAATATATCCGTCCTGGTTAATTCCTTTTTCTGTTACTTTATCATAAACCCTGCTCAGCTCGCTCTCACCGGAAACTACATCAACCTTGCTAAGATGTATACCCTTATTTTTAGTGAAATCCCAGCTGTCAGTAATGGTTGAATAGCCATTTAGAAAAGTTTTGTTAACACGCTTTGTTATCTGCCCGTTCTCAGAAACCTGGATTGCATATGATCCGTTCGGAGCTATTGTCCTTTGAATTACTCTTTGCGGATTATGCTTTGAATAATGCCACGAATAAACACATCCGTTGTCAAGCATTTGCCCGCCTGCTTGTATTGCCTTTTGAAAAATTTTCACTCCGTTCATATATTCATCCTTATAAAAAGTAAAAAACTCCAGAATAAATATTTTTGCTACATCTTTTCAGCGACAATTATAACCGGAGAATAAGTCAGTGTTAAATCAGGATACAAACTTTTATATTTGTCACAAAAGTCTTTTACCTCAAGAATACCCCAATGTTTTACACCAAGCGAGTTTACGCCTGTATGTTTCATATGGGCAAGAAGTTCAAGCGGAGTTGTGAAATTCAGCTTGTAATCAAACTTTTCAAGGTAAAGTACTTTATAGTTTTTTTCTAAAATTGAACGGATTTCTTCCGGCGCTTTATAGTCCAGCGCAAGTCCTGTAAGAGATTTTATTTCTTTGAAATTATCCGGGGAAAATGTGGAAAAGGCGATAGTTCCGGCTGGATTTAAAATTGTTCTGTAGTGCCCAAGAACTTTATCCAGATTTGAAAACCACTGAAACATTGCATTTGAAATTATCAAATCCATTTTTGATGAAGTTTTAATTTTCTGAGCATTTCCGCAGATAAATTTACAGTCTGAAACTATTGATTTAAGATAGCTGCCAGACTTTTCAACCAAATCATTTGCGTAATATTTTTTATAATTAACACACCCGGTCAATTGTTTTGTTAAAAGTCCTGTGCCGGCTCCAAGCTCAAGAATATTATCAAAACTATTGCCGCCAGAGTTGATAAGAGCGCTAACCAGCTTTTCTGCCATAAGCTGCTGCACAATGGCATTTTCATCATATTTTGCCATACTCTTTTCAAAGTGAGTTTTAATTAATTTAGGATTTAACTGCATTTTTCCAGAATATCTTTCCAGCCTGTAAATTCAAAAAACGGAAAGTGTCCGCTATTAAGAATACACACATCTGCTCTATCCTTCCAGCAGTTAAGCTGGTTTTTAAAAGGAATAATTTTATCGTTCTCACTGATTATAGCACAGTCATAAAATTTCTCATAAGAAACTTCTGATTGTGATATAAAATTTTTCAGGGCAGAAAGCTCTTCAGCCTGGTTTGGAATTTCACGCGACACAGGATTTTTCATATATTTTTCAAAACCATCATCATTGTCAAAAAGATTACGCTGAAATTTTCCCTGCAAACCTGTGTCAACAAACTTTAGAGTTAAATCAAATGTCCTGCGGGGAATTCCCAGTTCATTGTCTATAGGATAAGGGGTTCCGTTTATGGCAATCTTTTTTACAAAAGACGGCAGAAAATTTCTTAAAATATATGCAATATAAACACCCATTGACCAGGTTATCAAATAGTATTCCTCATATTCTGGAATTTCTAAAGGGATATTGTGCTCCGTATAATCATAAAACATCAGCACATCAAAGTCTCCGCACTCAAGAGTTTCAAACGGTTTGTAATCAAAACTCCATCCTGCAAAGAATACTATAAGTTTTTTATTTCCTGTTTTTTTAAGCCAATGATACTGCATAATTTCTCCATATCCTGTTCAGTTATATCTGTTGTTAAAGACAGCCTTAATCGTGAAGTTCCGGCGGGTACAGTAGGAGGTCTTATAGGAAGAGTAAAATAACCATTCTGGAAAAGTATTTCACAAAGTTCTACAGTCTTATCATTTTCCCCTATAATTACCGGAACAATATGGCTTGCGCTTCCAAGTTTCCTGCCAAGAAGCAGCATGTTTTGACGTTTTTCATAAGTTGAGCCAAGTTTATTTTCTATTATCCACTTTGAAAAAGCTATATTAACAGGCGGCAGCGCTGTTGAAAATATAAATGATCTTGCACCGTTAATCAGATAGTCTATTAAAATTCTGCGTCCGGTAACAAAAGCCCCCATAGAGCCAATAGCTTTGCCGAAAGTTCCGACAATAAGGTCAACATCATTGATTACACCAACAGCTTCTGCAACACCAAGCCCATTTCGTCCGAATACCCCGAAAGCATGCGCCTCATCAAGAACTAGCATACAATTATATTTTTTCTTTAATTCCACTAATTTTTTCAAATCAGCAATATCGCCATCCATCGAAAAAACGCTCTCTGAAACGATTACTGCATTATTAAAATTACTACGTTCACGTTGAAGAAGTTTTTCAAGGGCTTCCATATTATTGTGCGGATACCTGAAAAACTTCGCCTCCGACAATCTCATACCGTCAATAATGCTTGCGTGATTTAGCTTATCGGAAAAAATAACATCCCCTCTGACGGCAAGCGAACTGTTAACACCGACATTAGCATGATAGCCGCTATTAAACAGAAGTGCAGCATCTTTCCCGTACATATCACAAAGAAGTGTTTCAAGCTCTTTATAAACAGGCAGGGTTCCTGTCAGAAGCCTTGCTGAGGCACTGCCCGGCGAATATTTCTCCCCGCCTTGTGCATAAAACTCCCCGGCAAGTTCCTCGTTATCAGCAAAATTTAAATAATTATTAGAAGACAAATTAAGAAGTTTTTTACCGTTTATATAAATAAACTTACCTTCCTTTTTCTCAATATCCCTGATAAAACGTAAATGGGAATTTGCATCCAGCTCTTTTATTCTTTTTTCATAATATTCATACATAATTTTAATTTATGACAAAAGGAAGTTGTTGTCTATTTCTCATAAAAAGAAATGTAATAAATCTTGAGATATACTGCACTGATATGATGTCAAAATAAAAAAAACATTTATAATAAAAAAATTACTTGGAAAATTTAAAAGATAGATTATGGTAAAAAGAGCATTCACGTTGGCAGAAGTTTTAATTACTCTTGGTATTATTGGAGTGGTTGCAGCAATGACGCTTCCTACAATTAAACAAAAAATTGACGCTCGTGCAAATATGACAGCTCTAAAAAAGACATATTCGCTTTTGCAGCAAGCAACAACCAGAGCGATTTCTGAATATGAAAATCCGGTTTACTGGGGAATGAAAGATAACGACACTGCATCAGTAACACAGGTTTACAATTATTATAAACCTTACTTCAACATGATGAGGGAATGTCCTAATACTCCGGGCTGCTGGGGATACCCGATGAAATATTTAAGCGGAACAACCTACTGGGCTGCCCATGACACAAGCTGGTATCAATATGCTTTCACATTACCTGACGGGGTTAGTGTACTTATAGATATTTATCCTGCCAGCCAAATCCAGACAAACTTCGGAATTACTTTTGTTGAGTATGATGCAGCGGTTTTCTTTGTAGATATAAATTCCGAGAAAAATCCAAATCAGCTTGGTAAAGATGTGTTTTGTTTCGTTGTAACTGAAAGAGGTTTAATTCCGGCCGGAAAAGACAATACAAGCGACTGTAAAGAGCATGGTAATGGTTTTCAGTGTGTATCACGAATAATACAAGACGGGTGGACAATTAAATATAAAATATAAAACAAAAAGAAACCGGCTAAAAGCCGGTTTTTTTTTATGTGATTAATTTTTCTTTTTCAAAGTAGGGAATGCAATAACATCCCTGATTGAAGGAGAATTTGTCAAAAGCATTACCAGACGGTCTATACCAACACCAAGACCGCCCATTGGAGGTGCACCATGTTCTAGGGCACAGATGTAATCTTCATCAATAGGCATAGCTTCATCATCACCATTAGCTTTAGCCTGCATCTGGGCTTCAAATCGCATTCTCTGGTCAATAGGGTCAGTCAGTTCAGAAAACGCGTTAGCAATTTCCCAGCCGTTTACCCTGGTTTCAAAACGTTCAGTAAGTCTTTCGTTATCTCTGTGAACTTTTGCGAGCGGAGATATATCCCGCGGATAATCAATAATATGAACAGGCTGGATAAGATGAGGTTCAACCTTTTCTTCAAAAATAAGATCTATAACCTGTCCCCAGTTATCGCAATCTTCCGGATTGATATTTAATGATTTAGCCTTTGCTTTAGCATCATCAAGAGTATAGCAGCTATTGAAATCAACACCTGTATATTCTTTAATTGCACCAAGCATAGTTTTTCTATCCCAAGGCGGAGTTAAATCAATTTCGTTTTCGCCGTACTGAATTTTCATAGTTCCGAGAACTTCCTGGGCGACATGAGCAACAAGGTTTTCAGTTAAAACCATCATTTCATTGTAGTCAACATAAGCTTGATATAATTCCATCATTGTAAATTCAGGATTGTGGCGAACATCAATACCTTCATTTCTGAAGCTTCTGTTAATTTCAAAAATCTTTTCGCTTAATCCGCCTACCATTAACCTTTTTAGATAAAGTTCCGGCGCAATTCTGAGGAACATATCCATATCAAGAGTATTATGGTGTGTTATAAACGGTCTGGCATTAGCGCCGCCTGCCTGCGGATGAAGCATAGGAGTTTCAACTTCCAAAAAGCCTTGTTTTGTCAGATATTCTCTAATTTTCTGGATAATCAAACTTCTTGTTCTGAAAGTTTTTCTAACATCTTCGTTTACAATCATATCAACATAACGCTGACGGTAACGGGTTTCAACATCAGTCAGACCATGAAACTTTTCAGGAAGCGGAAGCAATGATTTTGATAACAGCTTCAAAGAAGTTGATTTTATAGAAAGCTCACCGCGCGGAGTTCTTCTGATAGTGCCGGTAAAACCGACAATATCACCTATATCAATAAGTTTAAGCACTTTCATCTGTTCTTCTGATAGATTTTCTTTGTGAGAAAAGATCTGAATTTTACCAGAAGCATCCATCAAGTCGATAAACATGCCGGTATTTCTTATAGCCATAACACGTCCGGCAACGGAATAAACATCTTCTGTTTCCTCACCGGCTGGTAAATCTTTGTATTTTTCCTGCAAATCAGCAGCGTCCGCATTTTTATCAAAAACATACGGATAAGGATTTACGCCTTTGTCCGCAAGATCTGCAAGTTTTTGAATCCTTGTTTGTCTTATCTGGTCTATAGCCGAATTTGGCTCATGTGTTACTTGTTGTGTCATAAATTATACTTCCTCTTATTATAGTGTAACTCTTAACTAAATATTAACACAAACAAAATATATGTAAAAAAAGAGCCTTATAAAAGGCTCTTTTTTATTTTAAGAATTTATCATACGTTTTAACTCTTCTGGACGCGATGTTTTAGTAAGTGCATCCTCCAACGTAATCAACCCTTGCTTATAAAGGTTAGAAAGCGCCATTTCAAGCGTTTGCATACCTAAGCCTTGGTTCATCTGGATTGTAGAATATATTTGAGCGGCTTTTGATTCTCTGACAAGGTTAGCGATTGCCGGAGTAACAAGCATAATTTCCTGAGCCATAACACGCCCTTTTTTAGTTCCGTCAGGCTGAACTTTAGGAAGAAGCGTCTGCGAGAATACAGCTACAAGAGAGTTTGCAAGCTGAACACGAATCTGCTGCTGCTGTCCTTCAGGGAATACGTCTATGATACGGTCAATAGTTTGCGATGCAGAAGATGTGTGAAGTGTTCCGAATACCAAGTGGCCTGTTTCTGCTGCTGTCAAAGCTAATGCAATAGTTTCATGGTCACGCATCTCACCTACCAGAATAATATCAGGGTCTTCACGAAGTGCAGATTTAAGAGCATTGGCAAAAGATCTTGTATCCATACCAAGCTCACGCTGGTGAATAATACTTGATTTTGAGGTGTGCACAAATTCTATCGGGTCCTCAATTGTCAAAATGTGTTCTGCTTTTGTAGAATTGATATAGTCAATCATTGCAGCAAGAGTTGTAGATTTACCTGAACCAGTAGGACCTGTAACAAGAATAAGACCTCTCGGCTTTTCAGCAGTAGTTCTTACAATATCCGGAAGCCCTAATTTATCAAAAGAAGGCACCTGTGATGTAATAGTACGGAATGCTGCGGCATAGTTACCTTTATCTTTGTAAAAGTTAACCCTGAAACGGCTTAAGCCTTCAATCCCATAAGAAAAGTCAAGTTCCCACTCCTGTTCAAGGCGTCTTCTCTGTTCGTTTGAAAGCATAGGGAATAGAAGATTTTCAACATCATCAGGCGAAAGAGGCGGATAATCCATACGTTTAAGCTTACCATCCACACGTATTGCCGGCGGGAGGTTGCTGGAAATATGCAAGTCACTGCCTCCTTCATGTACAAGTTTTTCTAAAAGTTCAGAAATTTCAACTACCATCTATTTACCACCTTATCTGCGCTACTCTGAAAAATTCATCATAGCATCTGCTTCTTTCATTGCTAATTCTAATAACCGGTAAGTCATATAAGCTCCGAGAGCAACGGCTTTCGGATCCAAATCAGACTTGTTAGCTGCTTCAATAATTGCTGTGTTAATTTCAGGATTTTCTTCTTTTAAATAGTGAATCATTTTTTTACGCCACGCAGGCATATCCAGAAAAACCTCTGAAAATATTGATGCCGCAATCTCTTCTGATATAATTGGTAACATGACTTTCCTCATATTTATACAAATTACCCGTTATAGAGGGTATAATACTATTTTCTACAATTCTGCAAAAAAATAATCATTTGTTTGAAGTATAATTTAAGAATGAAGCTGATTAATTTGAAACTTACAGACTACCGGAACTGCCGGAATATCGAAATAGACTTTAGCCGCGGCAAAATTTTAATTATCGGCAAAAATGCGCAGGGAAAGACAAATATCCTTGAAAGCATCTATTTTCTGTCAACTCTGAAAAGCCCGCGTACCTCTAATAATATCGAATTAATAAACTTTGATGCAGAAAAGCTTTGTATAGAGGCTGATATAATTAAGGCTGATACAGAAATCGGACTTGGGTATATTTACACAAAAGAAAAGACAAGAGAGCTAAAGATAAACGGAGTTAAAAGCAGACCGAAGGATTTTAAATCGGTGTTGAAAACGGTTCTTTTCTCAACCTCAGACCTGCTGCTGCTCAGAGGGAATCCATCGGACAGGAGGGACTGGCTGGACAGGGCAATTTCACAGGTTTATCCGGCATATGATGACCGGCTTTCAAAATATGACAAAATCCGCATCCAGAAGAATAATTTTTTAAAGGAACTTGTAAAAGGAGTACAGCTTGATGAAACGCTTCTCGAAGTTTACAATGAACAGCTTGTAATTACAGGGAGTAACATTATATTTCTCCGAAAGAAATTTTTAAAAGAAATTGAAAAGATTGCAAAAGAAAAGCATCGTATAATAAGCGAAACAGAGGATTTAAAAATCCGCTATGACTGCTCATTTTTAGAAGAAGAAACAGAACTTGACCAGATAGTTGAAAAGTTTAAAGCATCGCTGGAAGAAAGGCGTATTGAGGAAATAAGGCGTGCTCAGGCCTGCGTTGGACCTCACAGGGATGATATACAGTTTTTTATTAACGAAAATGAAGCAACAAAATTTGCATCCCAGGGACAACAGCGGACAATTGTGCTTGCACTCAAGCTGTCCGAACTTGATATAATTACGGACAAAACCGGAGATGAACCGGTGCTTCTTCTGGATGACGTGCTGGCAGAACTTGATGACATCCGCCAGAACTACCTTTTAAAATCAATTAATAACCAGACGCAGACTATAATAACATCAGTTGACACAGTGTTATTTGAGGAAGAATTTTTAAAGGATGTGAAAATATACAAAATAGAACAAGGAGCTGTTAAATAAGCGTTTTCTCGCAAAGCTCCCCTAAAAATTTATCAGCACTAATATTGAGGTTATAAAACTTTTCTTCAAGAATATCAGCAACAGGCAGAACATCTGTAGGATTTTTACTGCCATCGTTATAGCGCAAAACGCTCATCAGAATACAATAAATCCCGTAAATACTCTGAATATCTTCATACAGTCGAACATATTTTTCTTTTAAGTTATTTCGCATCATAATAATCTAACCAAAATATATGATATATTCATATTATAATATGTAGATTTCAATTTGTCAATATAATAATATATAAAAAATGAATGAAGCTTTACAGATACTCGGAAATAACTTACGGGCAGAACGCAACAGACAGCGTCTTTCTCAGGAACAATTAGCAGAGATGGCGGGGTTGCAAATGCAGCATATAAGCAAGATTGAAAACGGGCAGACAGATATACGCTTCACAACGCTGATAGCAATCCTAAAGGCACTCAATATCCCGTTTGAAAAATTGTATGAACTCTAAATTTTGCAATCATATGTTTTTATTTTTATGATTTTGCGACAAATAACCCGCAGTCTAATATAATTCATCTAACCCAATACGCCATTTCGCGCGATAGTCGAGAAGGACTGATAAAGGGGGGTGGCTAAGTTTTGTGCTTAATGAATTAACAAAATTCAGCGTGAGATGCTCACAGTTGATTTGTGAATAGAATTCGTTGATTTATTTGAATATTACATAACACTTTTATAAAAATGAACAATCCTGAAAAATTTTCGTTATATACATGTACGATTTATTTTTTAGGAGTATTTTTATGGCTGATGAAGAAATTAAAACTACCTCTTTAAAACAGAGAAAATGTTTCGGGTTGAAAGAAAGGCACGTATTAAGATTTATAATTCCTTGCGCTGCTTCATTTATCGGATGTATTCTGGCTCTTGCGGTATACTCATCTCTTGCCGGCAAGCCCCCGGTCCCGCCAAGGCCTTGTCCTCCTCCGCCTCCGCCTTTCCACAGCATGGAAATGCCGCCGGCTCCGGACAGACCCCATCATATCAGGCCACCGCGCGGAGAATTTCGCAAACATCATCCTGATTTAAGAAAAGACAGACCGCACAGACCTCCAGAAAAAATTAACACTCCAAAATCTCCACACCCTGAAAAGGGCAGCACCCCAAAGAATAAATAGCAGACTATCTTCTCATCTTGTATCGCTGGTTTTAAACTAAATCAGCGATACATTTTTTATATGCTGAATTTTTAATTCCGGCTTTAAAGTTATCCCCAATACATCTATTCTGTAAATTTTTATATTATGCTCTGCCGCATAAAACCTTGCACCTTTCACAATATTTTGAAGCTTGGTTTTAGTAACAGCCTCCATGGGAGTTCCGTAATCATTTGTTCTGCGCGTTTTAACCTCTACAAAAACAGTCGTATTCTTTTCCTGCGCCACTATATCAAGTTCACAAAATCTTGAGTAGTGTTTATTGCGTTCAAGTATTTTATAACCGTTCTTTTCAAGATACCTGCAAGCAAGGTCCTCTCCTGCATCCCCGAATTTTCTGTTATTCATTGCTTAATCCCGCATCGTGCAAACTTTGTTATATCAAAAAGCGCCTCTGCCGGATTAATTGTGCAGTTCCGGCTAAGCCGCACCGGACAAATATCTATCCCGCCCCTGCGGGTATAAAGCGCACCTACAAAAAGCTCATCATCAGAGTTTAAAACATCTGAAAGTCGTTTAAATATCATTTCACAGCACTCTTCATGGAAATGAAATTCTGATCGGAAGGAGGTTAAATATTTAACCAAACTGCTTTCTAGAATATGCTTTTTAGATTTATAATAAATAAATGCATCCCCGAAATCCGGCTGGTGTGTAACCCTGCAATTGGATCGAAGAGAATCAAACATCAGCCTGTGCTCTCTCAAAACTCCGGTATCTTCAGCACTAAGAAGCTCCGGCGCTTCTTTAAAATCTTCAACTTTTAAAACTTTTTCGTCAACATAATTCATTATATTTTCAAAATTCTGAAATATACTGACACGCTCTGCATTATTTCCAAGAAAATTAACACAAACCTCAGTTTTCAGTTTTTCGCTTAAATCCTTAGTGATAAGTTTTTTACAAATATCAAGACATTCTTTCACAGAGCTGCCGAATTTTGACATATTAAACGAATTAAGATAAAGCTTTAAAGATTTTGACTCTGCAATATAGTCGTTATCACAGTTGTAACGAAGCTTAAGAACTCTTGTGACCGGAACCCCGTTTTCCGTCATTGCAGAAAATTCATACGCGTGCCAGACATCCCATCCAGCAAAAGGAAGATTATCTTTTTCAAGTCCGTAATGTGAGCGATTTTCTGCTCTAGGCACAGGAACAATCAAATCCGGATTATAAACCTCTGAACCAGCGGCTTTTTTACCCAAAAATTTTGAAGCTATATCGTCTGTAATATTATTTTTCATATTATCCGGGAATTATGCTATATCTTCATACGCCTGAGGATTATTCAACAGGTCATAATTAATCTCGTTCTCGTTATCAGCAATAGCAGCGACAACAACAGCATCTGAGGTTACGTTCACAAGTGTTCTCATCATATCTGTAACCCTTTCTATAGTAAACAGGAATGCAAAACCAGCAACAAGCTGTTCAGGGCTTAATCCCATACCGTTAAGAATAAGAGCTATTGTAATTAATCCTGCTCCAGGAATACCGGCACAGGTTGAAGATGCTATAATTGCAAGAAGTGCAATCTGAATTATTAAAAACGGAGTTAAAGCAACACCGTATGCCTGCGCTAAAAAGATTACCGCAACAGTCTGCAAAAGTGCTGTGCCGTCCATGTTTAAAGTAGCGCCCAGAGGAAGCACAAAGCTTGAAATCTTATGTGAAATACCTCTTTTTTCGCAGCACGCAATTGTTAAAGGCAAGGTTGCAGAAGAACTAGCTGTTCCGAATGCCACCATCATTGCCTCTGCAACAGCAGAATAAAGCATCCAGATATTTACCTTTGAGAAAAATTTCAAAAACAGCGGGTAAACAACAAACAACTGAAGCAAAAATCCTATTGCCAAAACTCCAAAGTACTTTGAAATACTCATAAATATATCAACGCCAAAGCTTGAAACAGCTGATGCGGTAAGAGCAAAAACACCAGGTGCCGCAAGGAACATAATCCAGTCAGTTATTTTCATTGTAGCTGCAAAAACAGATTCAAAAAATGAAACAATTGGTCTGTTTACATCGCCCACTTTTGCAAGTGCAATTGCAAAAATTACAACAAATACAATAATCGCAACCATATTACCATGAGCAAGAGCGTTTAGCGGGTTGCTTGGAATAAAATCAAGGAATATATTCAAAATATTTCCCTGCTGCTGTGCCATAGCAGTTTCTACAGAAGCCTGAACTTCACTGGCAGCATTTGCAGCTATATAATGAGCGGCACCAAGACCTGGTTTAAATATTAATGCCAGAGCTGCACCAATTGCAACTGCAGCAGTTGTTATAATTCCATAATATAAAACCATCTTGGAACCAAATTTTCCAAGCTGTTTATTATCACCTACACTTGTTATACCAATTACAATTGCAGAAACAACAAGAGGTATAACTACCATTTGTATTAATCTAATAAATACCTGTCCGATAAATGTTAATAATGTATGAATAAGAGGGAATGTGTGCCCATGCAAAAATATTCCGACCAGAATACCGGCTATAATACCAAAAAAGATATGCCAGTTGCGTTTAATACCCAGTCCCAGCGCAATAAGTATCTGCATGTGTAATTTCATATTTTAACCTCTTATTCTTCTATTTAATATAACTTAACTTGATTATTATACATCATTGCTATGCAAATTTCAAACAGGATTTGAAAAATCAACCATAAAAAGTAGATTTTATCTATAAACTTTCATAAAAGCGCTTTTATCATCAGCTGTTATCTTAACCGCTTCAAAATCTAAATCTCTGCTCATAACATTACCGGGTTTGTCCACATAATCGATGCCCAAAGCTCTTCCGACGGCCTGGAGAGTTATTGCATACAACTGTTCATCAGTATATCTTTTATAGTTTTCATCTTTTGTTCTTATTCTCAAATTAACTTTATAAAAATAATCCGAAACAAAAGAAGCTTCTTTGTGAGTAGTAAATCCTGTACGGTAAATATCATACATTATATCATAATACTGCCCGGGAGCCAGAGCATCAATGAAATTTACGGTAATATGGGCATATCTGCTGTAAGATCTTCTTGTTCCTACTTTAAATCTCAAAATACCTCCGCCTGCATTCTCCCATGCACTAAAAGCATTTTGAACAATTGCAGCTTCAGAAGAAGGAGGCATATAAACTGTTAAAGAAGAGAACCTCCACCTCGGACTTCCTGCGGCAAACCCAGCGCCGGCAGTAATAAGCATAATACCGATGAGCAATAGTAACTTCTTCACGTAACCTCCTCTTATTTAAACCTTTTTATTTTAGTTATGGTTTCTTACATAGCTGTATACATTTTTCAACGCATTTAAATCCTGAAGTGTAACTGAATTTATATCATAAGTTGTATTGCAGCTCATAGCAGCATTTGGAGCGCCTATACAGTTAACGCCTAACGAACGTCCTACTGCCTGAAGTGCAATAGAATGGATTTTACTGCGGGAAAGCGGTTTACCGGAACTGTCAGCTTTAGATATAGTTATTGATACATGGTAAAAGAACCCGGTTGTATTCCTAATCAAAGAAAACCCGTCAGTTAAAGAATTTGATGAGATTGTATAATACTGCCCGTTCGGCTGGGCTCCAGATACAAACCTTACATCAATTTGTGATTTTCTTAAACCTCTCGGACCATCCTTAATATCAAATCTGATAAAAGGATTGACTTTCTTGGCACCGGTTTGCCAATCTAAAAAAGCCTGCTGCACAGGTGCAGAATTTTCATCATCCTCTATATAGACATTTAGAGGGAAAACTGTCCAGCGGGGAGTACTCCAGGCAAACGCACTGCCTGCAAAAAACAACATTAAACCTAATACTACCAGTAACTTCTTCATCATACTTATATTAAAACATAAATTACGAAAAAGTTGCCTAATATGAAAAAATTTTATTAAATTTTATTAACAGGTTATAATTGTCTATACTGCATTACTCTTGTAAGGTATTGAGTTTTTATAATTTTTACAGTAATCTTATATTAAAAGAGGGAGAAATATATGCTTGTAATGGAAAATTTAAAAGAAATCAATGATGTTATAAAAAATATTGCAGGATTTATTCAAACTAATGAATATGTCCACTCTGATTTTGAAGAATATATGAGAACGATAGGCGCATCATCAGGTTCTGCAAATTTTCAGTCTGCCTGTTTTACCTATATATTTGAAAGAAAATTAGGCGAAACACGCAAAAGCATACTTGATTTATATCTGGAAAATACAAAAGGGCTTTCTGCTTCTTCTAAAAAAATCGTTAAAGCATTAAAAAAATCTATTTCTTCCGTATTTGAAATCCATAAAATCGGCAAAAGCGGATTTAAACTTTATAACATCATCAACGAAAAAGATTACGAGGTAACTTCTCTTGTAAAAATGACAACCTTCCGAGGTATGGGACCCGGACAGTATATAGTAGCAAGAATTTTTTCTTATGAAAAAGAATACTACCTGCTTGAAGTCTCAGGCGTATTATCTACTACCAGAAGAGATGATGTGTACCGTTTTGCCGTTGCAAAAATAATCCAAAACCCGGAACTTGTATATCTTGATAATCCTAAAAAAATGAAAGAATTAGATAAGGATGTTAAAGATTTGTATAAAAAATTCATTGATTATTTCGGAACAGATGAAGTTGTTACAACGAATAAATATGCAGATGATGTTATAGGATTATTTAATGATTTTGCAGAAGGTGAAGGAAAAGAAGAATTTCAGGATAAAATTCAGCTGCCTGAAGTTTTCCAGTTCTTTACAGTTTCTGAATTTAACAATTCATATGATAACTTCCTGGAAAATTCCCTTGGAGGATTTTCTTCACATAAAGAAATATATGATGTCGGTATTGTATATGATGAAGAATTGGGTATGTATGCGGTACCATTCTGGGGAACTTTTAATAAAATCTTTGAAGTAAATAATCCTTCTGAAATCCCTAATTATGATAAATGTATCCAATATTTCTTAGGAAATGACAAATTTTCAGCAAATCTGATAAAAAAAGTTGCGCTAAAACATGAAGATAACTTTATGCCTATAGTTAACGGGATTTATAAAACCAACTATACACTTGATGAATTATTGCAAAAATATAAATCACACTATCTTGAACAAAAAATTTACTCATCAACAACTGTTTTATATAAATCACAGGCATTTTCAAGCACACTGGGTATAATCGAAGAACAGGAAGAACGTCCACAGCTTGATAATATAGACCTTTCAAAAATCGGACGTAATGATCCTTGCCCTTGCGGAAGCGGCAAAAAATTCAAAAAATGCTGCGGTGCTAATTTATAAAATAAAAAAAGAGGTCTGTTAAGAGCCTCTTTTTTTTATTATTATATTTCTATACTGCAAATCTGAAATGAACAAGATCTCCGTCCTGAACAACATAATCTTTTCCTTCAAGACGTGTAACACCTTTATCTTTACAAGCTGCATATGAGCCGCAGGCTACAAAATCATCATAAGGAGTAATTTCAGCACGAATAAATCCTTTTTCAAAATCTGTATGAATTACACCGGCTGCCTGAGGAGCTTTTGTTCCTGCAACAATAGTCCAGGCGCGCACTTCTTTTTCCCCGGCTGTAATGAATGTCCTCAAATTCAACAAATGATAAACGGTTTTTATCATTCTGTCAATACCGCTGTCATCTACGCCGAGTTCTTTTAGGTATTCCAATGATTCAGGTCCAAGTTCAGATAGTTCTTCTTCAATCTTGGCTGAGATAATTACCATCTCCGCACTATGCGTTTTTGCATATTCATTGACCTGTTCTGTATAGTGGTTTCCGCTTTTTAAGTCATATTCAGAAACATTTGCGGCATAAATCACAGGTTTTGTTGACATCAGGTTTAATTGTTTTACAAACGGAATTTCATCTTCATCAAAGTGTTCTTTTACATTAATAAAAGTTCCTTTATAAAGCAATTCCAAAAGTTTTTTCAATACTTTATCTTCAAGAACGGCATCTTTATCACCGCCTTTAGCCTGTTTGGCAATACGCGCCTGGCGTCTTTCTACAGAAGCCATATCCGCAAGAGCAAGCTCGGTATTAATAGTTTCAATATCATCAAGAGGGTTAACCCTGCCTGAAACGTGGATTGTATTAGGGTCGTCAAAACATCTTACCACCTGAATGATAGCATCAACTTCTCTTATATTATGCAAAAACTGGTTACCAAGACCTTCCCCCTTGCTTGCACCTTTAACCAGTCCGGCAATATCAACAAATTCAATTGCGGTCGGAATAATTTCTTTTGTATTACAAAGTTTGGCAAGTACTTCAAGCCTCTCATCCGGCACACTTACGACACCGACATTCGGTTCTATTGTACAAAACGGATAATTTGCGCTTTGAGCATTCTTTGCACTGGTTAAAGCATTAAACAAAGTTGATTTTCCAACATTCGGCAGTCCCACTATTCCTGTTCTTAACATTTTGCTATCCTTTTAATTTAATAATACTTGAGCAAATTATATCACGAACAAACTTTTGCGTAAACTACTTACATTTTGTTTTGCCGGAATAACTCAAATCTTTACACCTTAAATAATCCTTATTACCATTTTCGAGCAGCCAATTTGTACAATAATAACCATTATTATTCAAACAACCTGTTTGGAAATTAGCTGTTCTGTCCTCGTCTGAAGCAGCCCATCCGCCTGGACGGACAGCCTTTGGCTTTTTAAAATAATAAAAATAAAAGAAATCATTTCCCAGCTGGTTTGGCTTTCTCCAGCCATTTAAATCAACATAAATTTGAAAAGCTGTATCGGGAAATCCCTGACTATTAAACATTATTAATGCACCGTCCGGAAGCAGGAAACTCGCACGTGCAGGCATTGAATGCCAAGAAGCATAATCTGTTCCTTTTGTGGTTTTATAAGTAACCTTCGGGAAGCACGCAGATTGCTCCTCCTCACAGGTTTTAATTTCTTTAAAATATTTCTTATATCTATTCATTATCATAATAGAATCATCTTGAGAGTCACTAGACAAGTTCCACTCTGAGATAGACCCGTATTCCTGCTCTATACTCATTGTTGCTTGTAAAAGCTGCGAATATATCTTTTTAAGATGGGTATAGTCAGATTTATCCTGATATTTCTGGAGCAAAGCCGGAAGTGTCATCGCTGCGACAATCCCGATTATACCGAGAGTTATCAGAACTTCTGCTAATGTAAATCCTTTTTTCATGTGCCCTCCATGATATTTTACCCAAAATTTATCATTCTTAATTATATTTTATCATGGTTAATTATATTTTTCAATACTTTTAGAATTGTACCTTTGTTATTATTTGGAAAAATTAAGCTTATTATAAAAGTGAGGTTATATGAATATAAAAAAGAGCTTAGGAAGCAGAATAAAAGAATTGAGGAAACAACGAAATCTGTCGCAGGAAAAGCTTGCAGAATTGGTTGACATATCTCAAAACGCCCTAAGTTACATTGAAACAGGCGATAATTTCTGCACATCGGAAACTCTTGAGAAAATTATTTCTGCGCTGGGGATTGAAGCAGCTGAACTTTTTGATTTTGGACACCAAAAAGATAATGATACCCTTTTAAGTGAAATAAATAAGATGCTAAAAAATACCCCGGAAAAAATTCCCGAGGCTTATAAAATTATTAAAGCTATCATTAATTAAACTTATGCCATATCTTCAGGCGAACCGTTAATTACCTGAATGCCAAACTTAGTTCTGAATAGATGTTTTACAGTATCTCCCTGAATTTCAAACATCATTTTATTAAATAAGTCATAAGCTTCACGTTTATATTCAATCAAAGGATCTTTCTGCCCGTATGCTCTTAACCCAATACCTTCACGTAACATATCAATATTATGAAGATGATCTATCCATTTGTTATCAACTACTCTTAGCAGAATATCTTTTTCAAGATTTCTTATGACATTTTGATCAGCAAACGGTTCTTGAGGAACAAAATTTTCATCATATTTTGATACAACATCGTTATAAAATTCTATAACTTCCATCTCATGTTCTCTATATGCCTGAACTGCAAAATCTTTTAATTTATTATACATTGCATCAAATCTAAGGTTTTGAACATCTGTAACCTCAAAATGCGAAAGCTGCGGTATGATAGAATGAAGTTCTTTAATCATTGTCTGCAAGTCTTCAAATACATACTCTTCCGGATTTTGTTCAGGCGCAATGTAGCTTCTAAGAAGTCTGTCTATTTCTTTTTCAATCATGTAATAAATATCTTCACTGAGATTTTTGCCAAAAAGCACCTTACGACGCTGGGCATAAAACTTTTCACGCTGGATATTCATCACATCATCATATTCAAGAACGCTTTTTCTTATATCAAAGTGATATGTTTCCACTTTTTTCTGGGCAGACTGAATCTGTCTTGTGATAAGCGGGTGTTCAATAGCAATATCCTCTTCAACATTCAGAGCATTCATAAGACTTGTAATTTTGTCACCGCCAAAAATTCTCATAAGATTATCTTCAAGAGATAAGAAAAATCTTGTAGACCCCGGATCTCCCTGTCGGGCAGCACGGCCTCTTAACTGGTTATCAATACGGCGTGACTCGTGGCGTTCAGTACCGATTACATGAAGACCTCCGGCTTTTACAACTTTTTCGTGTTCTTCTTCTGTAATCTTTTTCGCCGCAGCCATTGCAGCATCTTTTTGTGCTTCGTAGTCCGGTGCGGTTTCAGGAGTAATACCTCTTCTTTCAAGTTCTTCTTTTGCCATATATTCGGCATTACCGCCTAAAAGAATATCTGTTCCGCGGCCTGCCATATTTGTCGCAATTGTAACCGCGCCGACCCTTCCTGCCTGTGCAATAATATAGGCTTCCTTTTCATGGTGTTTGGCGTTTAATACGTTATGTTTAATACCCCTTCTTGTCAAAAGCGATGATACGTATTCAGACTTTTCAATACTGATAGTACCAACAAGCACCGGTCTGCCTATTTTATTCTGGGCGATAATATCTTCTACTACAGCATCAAACTTTGCTTTTTCTGTTTTATAAATTACATCAGCATAGTTTATTCTTATATCAGGTTTATTAGTAGGGATAGTTGTAACTTCAAGATTATAAATTTTGCCGAATTCAGCTTCTTCAGTCATTGCAGTACCTGTCATACCGGAAAGTTTTGGATAAAGCCTGAAAAGATTTTGGAATGTAATACTTGCAAGGGTTTGGGTTTCATCCTGAATTTTAACCCCTTCTTTTGCTTCGATTGCCTGATGAAGCCCGTCTGACCAGCGCCGACCTTCCATTAAACGTCCGGTAAATTCATCAACAATCATTACTTCATTATTACGTACAACGTAATCAGTATCTTTTACAAAGAGTTCTTTAGCCTTAAGTGCCTGTAAAAGGTGGTGGGCGTATTGAGTATTTATATCAAACAAATCTTTTATTTGCAAAAGTTCCTGAGCCCTGTCAATACCATCTTCGGTTAAGATAATATTTTTATTCTTTTCATCAACCTCATAATCTTTATCTTTTTGTAACTTCGGTGCAATTTGCGCCATAAGCTGGTAAGTTTCAGCAGACTTTTCAAGGCGTCCGCTTATAATGAGAGGAGTTCTGGCTTCATCAATAAGAATACTGTCAACCTCATCGATTATTGCATAATTATAAGGACGCTGAACAAGCATATCCGGACTTTGAGCCATATTATCGCGGAGGTAATCAAAACCAAATTCGTTATTTGTGCCGTAAGTAATATCACAGTCATAAGCGGCTTTTTTAGCTGCAAAGTCATCCATTGTTCTTCCGCCGGAAAGGATAACGCCCACAGACAAACCTAAGAATTTATAAATCTTACCCATCCATTCGCTGTCACGTTTTGCAAGGTAATCGTTTACGGTAATTACGTGAACGCCTTTTCCGGTAAGAGCGTTTAAGTATGCCGGCAGTGTTGCCACAAGAGTTTTACCTTCACCCGTTCTCATTTCTGCGATATGACCGTTATGAAGAAAGTATCCGCCTATTAGCTGAACATCAAAATGGCGCATATTTAACACTCTTTTACCAGCTTCTCTGACCGTTGCAAATGCTTCAGGAAGTATTTTATCGAGAGCTTCTTTTTCAAGTTTTCTGTCTGCATTAAAATCTTTTGATGTAGGGCGTTTTGCAAGAATTTCCTTAAACTCGGCTGTTTTTGCTTTCAGCTCGTCATCACTCAGTGCTGCAAACTGGGGCTCTAAAGCATTAATATGATCAATTATCCCCATTATACTTTTAACTTTTTTTTCGTTAGGATCGCCCAACAGCTTCAATAAAAAACTTATCATTATTAAATTTTCCTCTCCAAATTTGGTGTCTTATGCACTAATTGTAGCATGGACATAAAATTTTTGTCAGGAATTAAGGAAAAAATAATATTTTACCAAGGATAGTCATCTTTTATTTTCCACCGGCCCCAGTCCGGTTCTTTCCAGCCACAAGTTATTTTGTTCTTTTTAATGTTACCGTATTAGATAACGACCGGAAAATATTATAACACGCCCTTTATTATTTCCATGGGTAATCGTCTAATATTTCCCATCCGTCAGTCATAATTAACGCTGCGCACCAGATACCTTTATTAGCATTGTTACAGGAGTAGTCATGACCTGTTTTTATTTTATTTCTGTCGTAATCATTAAAACAGGCTCCGCCACGACCTGCATCAGAAAATCCATACGGTACAAGAGATTTTTCTGTCTTTGATATACTGAAAACAAACACATCTTTCCCAAGCTGATTTGGATTTTTTTGTCCGTTTACATCGATAGTCACCGCCTTATATAACGACTGACCATCATGAGACATAACACCTATAACAGTACCGTTTGAAAGAAATGAATAATATGAATCACCCAGAGTACACCAAACTTCACTGGTACATGTACTTCCGTTAAGGTTCTTATAAACCATGTATTTTTTAAACTCAGAGTTAGGAATTGCCCTTACATTCTTGATATACGGCTTTATGTACAGATTATAAAAATCCTGACCAGACATTGTGTAATCCCAGTATTCCATAGACCCGTTATCGAGTTCCGACATCTTCAAAAGCTGAGAAATCTCTGTATACGCTTTCTTCAATTGTGTCACCGTCTGCTTTTTCTGATATTTTCCTATTAATGTCGGCAGTGTCATTGCTGCAACTATTCCGATAATTCCGAGCGTTATTAAAACTTCCGCCAGCGTAAATGCTTTTTTCATAGGTTCCTCCATAGTATTACATACGTGTAATGGATAATTATATTATGTCACTATAATTACATGTATGCAACAGCAAAATGAAGAATTGTTACATTTATTCGGGGAACACATCAGGAAACTGCGTATTCAAAAAAAGATGTCGCTTAATGAATTTGCTTTCAAAAGCCTGCTGTTAACTTCTGCAACTCAAAGCCGCATTGAAAACGGACTGGTTGATTTAAAATTCTCAACGCTTATTAAAATAGCAAATGCATTAAACCTTTCGCCAAGCGAATTATTAGATAACTTTGATTTTAAGTTTAAGATTTAACTCCTGGTAAAAAATTTATTCAGCAATATCGGAACATATTTTGCATTTAAGGCAGAAAAGTCAAATATAAACTCATTGATACCTGCCTTATGCAATACATCTACGAGTTCAAAATCTTCCAAAATCCGGTCTTCAAACATATGCATCCTGCAAAAACCATCGCAGGTAAACGGATAAATTTTATTCAAAGAAGGATCTTTTAGCGCAAAACCGCCTCTATGACATGGAGCTTTGCAAGAAAGCCGCGAAATTATGGCACTGTCATTATTCAATGGACACAGCCCCAAACTCGGCACTCTTATATTCCCTGCGATGGTATATTTCCTATTAGGTATAATGCTCTTTATTTTTTTAACTGTCTTTATTGCATTATCAATATCTGTAAACGGAGTAAAATCTATCGCATTTATCGGAGCAAGATTATTAAGACATTTTATTGACATACTGTTTAAAAGGTTAATTCCCCCGCCAATTTCAATCGGTATATCGTCCAAATCACTGTCATTTACCACCATCCAGAAATAACCAATATTGTTAATTATTAAAGAGGAAGGTACAGGTTCTGTTAGCAGAAGCTGTTTTACATATTCATATACCCTGTCAAAGTCACGTTCAATTAAAATTCTCGGTGTTGATAGCTGAAAATCTATACCATATTTTGCACAGAACGCTTTGACCTTTGTTATTATCTCATTAAAACTGCTGGTTGAAAGGTCGCAGGTTGAAAGAATCTCGCCGTATTCAATAGAATTTACCGGATTGAAACCAATCTTTTTAATATATTTTTCAAGCTCCTTGAGCTGCTCAAGTTCAGAAAGCCTTAGATTAATCTTAAAATCACCACGCCTTTCAAAATGAATATCTTTTGAAATACGCGGACGCTTAATATCCCATTCAAAATTCTGTATATTTCTGCTGAATTTGAAGTCTTTCCCTTCCGCAGAAACCATTTCTCCGGAAAAGTGATTTGTCTGGTAGATACTTTTTCTTACATGTTTAAATGGAAGTTTTTGTGTTTTAAACAGCTTAGGTTTTTCTAAAATCTTTTCAACAAGTTCAATACCTTCAAGAATTTCCTCTGAGTTTGCAAACTTGCCTTTAATTACAACCTTGTCAATCGCCCCAAGTTTTTTTATATCTTCCGCGCACCATGGAAGGTTGTCGGTATCTATTGCCAGAGGAAGTTTTGTGTATTTTTTAATTTTGGCGATATTTTTCATATAAATTTCTTCAGTAATAATGATTTCGTCAACTTTGTGGAAGTTATTTATAAAATCTATACCTGCAATATTATGAATATCAAAATAGGAATCCACTACAACCTTAAACGGCAGATTAAAAACTTTTATCGCCTCCAAAATTGCAAAACTGTTTATAAAGATACCGTCTATTCCTGCTGTTTTTAGATATTTAAGCATTTTTTTTATTTCAGCAAGATTTTCTTCGGTTATATCATGTTTAAAATTTATATAAATAGAGCAATTATTACGTTTCGCAGCCGTAACGAATTCATCTACGTAGTCAAAATTATTATTCAGAAATTTTTTGTAATAAACGTAATATTCCCTGCAGGATGTTTCTCCGGCAAACAAATCTATATCTTCCGGTTTTTTCACCGGCGCCACTATCTTAATTTCCTTCATGCAACTATTATAGTTCCGGAAGCTGGTTTTTATTTCTTTTAATAAATTTATTTTAACATTTCGTAACAAAACTCGAAAAAATAAGCAATTTTTGTGGAATAAAATACTTAGTATATACATAAGGAATATTTAGGATAGATTTATACACTTTCTCATAGGAAAAAGAACACACACTATTTAGGGAGGTCACCGCATGGCAATAGGTGCAGAAGACTACATTGACCAGCTCTTGGTTAAGAAATATGCAGAAGAAAAAGTTGATAACCATGATAATATGGAATCGATGGTTGATCCAAATAAAATGATGGGTGCAATGAACGATTACGCTACAATGTATCGTAATATGATGGTTTTAAAACAGCGCCTGAACATCGCATGTTACGCGGTTAACGCTAAAAACGCCAGATATATGAAAAGCCGCGGCTACTAATACAAAAGTTTAGCGTTCCTTGTTTTTGTTATAATAACAGAAAAAAGGAACGAACCTATGGGAAAAATTATCTTGGCGTCTTCTTCTCCCAGAAGACAGGATATTCTAAGACAAAACAACTATGAATTTGAAATCGTTCCGTCACCGTATATTGAAGACCATACGAAGACGGATTTTTCTTATGAATTTATTGAGAGCCTTGCAGAAAATAAAGCGAAAGCTGTAGTACCGCTTATTAAAGAGCCGGCAAAGGTTATTGGTGCTGATACGGTTGTAGTGATTGACGGGAAAATACTCGGAAAACCTTCCGGTAAAAAAGGGGCTGTAGAAATGCTTAAAAAACTATCCGGAAAAACTCATTCCGTTGTCACTGCCATTGTTGTCATCAACTCTGAAACCGGAGAAATTAAAAAGACTGCCGTAACAAGTTATGTAACATTTGAAAAACTTACTGATAAACAGATAGAATACTATGTAGAACATTTTAAACCGTTTGATAAAGCCGGTTCATACGGCATTCAGGAAATGCCGGAAGGTTACATAAAGTGTTATGATGGCAGTCTCGAAAATATTATCGGATTGTGTCCGAAAGCATTGGCTGAACTATTAAGGTAAATTTTTCCAGTAACTCTTATCTGTCAATGCTTTATAGGTACAGGATATTCCATTTAACCTGTGAGAAGATGACCTAGAGCAATAAGTTGAGTTATCTGTAAATACAGTACCTTCAGCGCCCATAGGCAAAAACTTACCGGTTTTGGTAATTTCAAATGTAAATAGGTCATGCCCCCAAGCATTCGGTTTTTTATTATAGCCGTTAACATCTACTGTTATAAAAAGGTAATTTGTACTATTATTAGGATTTTCAATCATATAGAAAGAACCATCTGTCAGGACAATCTGCCCATCATCAAAATAATCAGTCGCAACATTCCGGCTTTTACTATAAGTTTTGTAGTTATCAATGTACCATTTTATTACTTCACCATCTATTTCTTTATTTTCTGCCCCCACACAACTGGCAATTCCGCAGGCTTTTATGATATTAAAATATTTTGAAAAAGGTTTATAAAAAGTGACAGGTGCATAATTACCAGCTTTAACAGTGCCGCCTTCATCATAACTCATTTTGTTAATTGCCTGTTGTATAATCGAATAGTTTTTCTTCAAAGAAGTTTCAAGTTCTTTAGTCTGCTTTTTTGCAGTCAAAGCCGGCAATGTCATAGCTGCTACAACGCCTATTATACCAAGTGTTATTAATACCTCTGCTAAGGTAAAACCAACTTTCCTATTATTATTTCCTGCGGCGCCAAATGGTTCGCGACCTGCGCCAAAGCCGGTTAAGGAGCTTAAATTACCTTGCCCCCCCCCCGGAAATCATTGCCTGCACTGTGTTTTCCATAATTCAATCTCCTTTTTTCATTTTCTTTACTGTTATCTTTTAAGTAAAAATATTTATTTTCTCGAACACGCTCTCACTCCGTTCCCGCTATCGTCTCCAAAACAAATATTTTTACTTATTTAGTTTTTCTTTCTTTAATTACCTAAAAAACTTTTTTCGGACACGCTCCCGCTCATTAACCCGATAGGATTTTAGTTAACCCAAGTAGTGTAGGGTCTCAGGCTCAGCTTTCGTTTCGAAAACATATATAGCTTTTCTTCAGGTTTTCCTTTGCTCTTTTATTATAAATTATTCCACATAAATTTGCAACTTCACTATCTTGAAAGTAATGCCAGACGAGAGCCTGTTTCTGCCTTTTTACTCTGTGTATATGGATTTGCAACAATATTATATTGTGGATTATAAAGTTTTACTCCGCCTGTAAACGTTGTTGGATGATTTTTTGTACGATTTTCTTCATATTTTTTCTTTAACATATCGTACACATTTGTATCTTTATTAACAACTTTAACAGACTGCTTAAGTTCATTGATTTCTTTTGCTTTTTTAATTACATCTTCCGGAGCATAGTATAAAATCATTGTATAATCATCAACGTGAATACGCCCGCCGTTCTTTGGTACAAGATAGTAATGATCACCTTCACATTTAACAACAAAACGTTCATTTTCGTTCTTAGCATTTACAAACTCTGTACCCGGAGTTATACCAGACCGCATTGAGTTATAATCCTGAGCAGGAGTAAGTTCAACAGCGTCAAGGTAAACATCTTTCGGACCATTATTATCTTTATAATTATGTGTAATTCCTCTTGTATTAAACAAAGAAATTGTCATTGCGCCATCGGTACTTTGTCTTAAAATTGCACTGAGTTTTTCACTATAGTTTTTATTATTTGAGTCCGGCGATGTAGTAGCGTGCTGCTCAGGAAGCAGGAACGGAGCACCATCATTCAATGGATGAAGTTCATATCTTGAACGTACAGCCATTACCTCATCAATTTGTTTTTTGAAATTTTTAAGGTCATCAAGACCTTCAGACCCGTCTTCAAGCCATTCATGACGAAGGGCATTGCGGTTTTGGAGATAAATATTCTTTGTCTTCTGCTCATAACCGGTCATACCAAAATCATCACCTGCATATACTGTCGGGTTGCCTGGTGCTGCAACCAGGAATTGCATCATACCTTTCATCTTAGGTAATGCAGGACGAAGCATTTCACACAGAATGCTCTTTCTCAGTATATCTCTTTGCGGTAAAGAAAGCCTCAAGCCATGGTTTTCTGCCTGTTCGATTACCTTACTAATAGCCATATCATATGGCATTACACCAAAAGCATCTGCATTAAATTCTTTACGCTCACCACTTTTTGAATATGAAATTCCGTTTGCAAGTTCGCTTATTGATTTAACAATCCCCTCATAAATGCTGTTTCGGTTTCCGTTGTTAAATATATCATTGTAACTTTTGCAGACATTATCTAAGACTTTACTGAAAGCATGCTGCATAGCATCACCCATTGCCGCCGCTTTCGGACTTTTTCTGTCAAATTTATAATTATCTAAATGTGTATAGTTAATAGGGTCATTAAAGTTGCAGGTAAATACTCTATATGCAGCTTCTCTATAGCCTTTCTTACTCTTATCATTAAGGTCGGCATAGAATAATCCCATATCCATACCCAATGCGTGAAGAATACGTGGTTTGTCATGGTTATCCACAAATGTGTATGAATACAACTGAGCTCCGAGAGGACCAAAATGCAGGAACCCGGTAACAGGCTCATTTCTCTGACCATCCCAGCCATCCTTCATAATTTTAATCATTCTTGTGCCTAAATCATTATAATCATCATCGCCCTTTTCAGCAGTCTTTCCAAATATGCTTGCGACATCAGTAAAGAAGTATCTGTAATTTGCAGTTGATGTAATCCCAGTTTCACGCAGAAACTTCATTACAATATCTTTTCTATCGTTAAATCTTGCAGAACCTTTACCATTACCCTTATCAAACAACTCATCTTCATCAGTAACTTCGGCTACAAGATATGAATTAGGGTTCTCTCCATAAACTGCATTGGCAAATTTACTCCAGAATTTAATTACATCATTCCAGGTTGTTTGGAAGTCGCCATGTCCATTTCTAAGAGCATCAATATCACCAATATCTTTTGTAGCATCAATTCTCCAATCCATACCCGCCTGACTTCTGTCTACAATCATTTCAGCTAGCCTGAAGCTTGTAAGGTTTGTATTTTCAATCATCTTATAAAGAGCTTTTGCAAGCATATCTTTATCTTCTTTAGATATTGACGCTATACCTTTTTTCATTGCGGCAATCAGTTCTGTAGCTTCTTGTTTCGGGTCTGTGGCATGTATTCCAAGTGCCTGAAGGGAAGTTTCTTTTAGTTCCTTGTAGTCATATTTAATTCCGCCGTCTTCTTCATTAATTTTTGTTTCAGCATCAGGGAACAGCCCTTTAACCATTGCGTATTTCATTATTTCAGGAGCCAGAAGCGGTACTACATATTTCCCGTAATCACTTGTATTGTAACCCGTATTCAGTTTGGATTGAGGAGGAAGCATCTCATTGACACGTTTGAGGACATTCATCGCAAATGTATAGAACTCACCGTTTTTATAGCCTTCAATGTCATCTTTTTCATAGAACATCGCATTTACAGATCTGTAAAGCTCTTCATTCTGCTCGTTAAGATGCGGGTTATTTAATTTATCCAGTTTATATCTGGACTTACCAATTTCATCTGGGTGATGTGCACGCTTTGACATATAAGAAGTACCCAGAACGGACACTATATTATCTCCCAGCTCGATTGAATCCAGAGGAACATCCATTAAAGAAGATTTTACAAGAGTTTTGAAATCTTCCCCGTCTTCAATCTTTCTAAACTGATATTGTCCTCTCAGTACACATTCTATATTATCAAGGTTAATTTTTGAATTTAACGAAACAGGGAAGGTTTTCTTCTCCTTAATATTACGCTGGATTAGTTCGTTAACTTTTTGAGCATCATAGCTGTCTACATTTTGAAGATTTTTAGCAACATATAGATTTAAAATTTGATTAGATTTTCTAGTCCAGTACTGTGCAGAGGTAATTGCATAATCCTGGACTTCCATATTATTTTCACAAATTTTGGTTCTATATTCTTCTTTTTTCTTGTCAAGAAGATTGTTTTCCCGGATTGTATCACTATGAGAGTATACATAGCGCAGCTTAGCAATATCTACGTTTGCATCCCAAGTTGTAAATCCGCTTTCAAACTTGGATTCAAGCTGGAAGTTTGGAAATTTTGTAAGAATTCTTGTTGCTTCAAAACTTTCGAATGGAACATACTGACCTAAAGGCTTGGCCTTATTATACTCATTAAATTTTTTGATATTGTCCATATATATATCAGGATCAATCTCAAATACATATGGAACAACAGTATCATCATGTGTAACAATATCAAAGAGATTTTCTGTATTACATTTTGAATAATTTTCAATTACAGGGGTATTATTTCTTGCCTCTGAAGCAGATACTAAACGTCTGTCAAAAATCTGCAGATATGTAGGTTTAGTTTTATCGTAGTGCTTATTCTTAATTGGTTTGGTAATACCATCAGCTGACTGCTCAAAATCCCAAGGGCTATTTATAAGCTTATGTGCAACAAAGTTTGTTTTCTTTCCGTAAACCCCGAGAGATAACGGACCATTCTGAAGATTTTCTGCATTAAACCAGTAGAAATAAGGAGATTTTTCACCCCATTTTAATACATGTTTAAAGTGAACACCTTCCAAACCTTCATTAACATATGCACCGTCAGATACCCAGTTAATACCATGGGCAAATAGTTTCCTTTGAAGTCTAGCATAATCATCAACACTGCCCAGTGCCTGAGCTATCTGCATACAGTTTTTATTCCAGTAAGCATGAGGAGTTTTACTGTCATCTGTAAATAACGGTGTTGAAACAATTTTTGCAAGTCCGTCAAATTTGCCTGCATCAAGATCATGTTCCACACCGGCAAGAGAACCGCCCATTTTATTTGAGAAATGTTTCATGCTTAATGAAGCCCGTATATAGTCAAGGTTTGGCTGATACTTACCATCCTTATCGAAGGTATACATTGCATTATACGAATCCGGAACAAGCAAAATCTGCGAACCGCCTGTAGAACCCTTTGATCCGTTAGGAACTACAAGGTTGTATATTTTTTCATAACCTCTATCCAGATCCGGTCTTGAAAAATTTATAATATCACCCGAATCAATCTGGTACATAGGTATACCGTTACCATTTGAACCTTTAGGTGTTAATTTATAGTGGTATGCAAAAGGACTATTTTCGTTTAGTGAATAATCATTAAGATTTACTTTATTTACACCTGGCTGAAGCTGTAATAAAGTATTTCCTATACTTTTATTTCTAAGCAGTTTTCCCAGCCCATAGTTACCGGTATTTTCGTTAGGGACAACCTGACACAATTCAAGATAGCAATCAAACTTATTGCTGTCGAACGGATAGTTAAATTCATATATATTTGTACCCGCATCAGTCTTGGAGGGTTTATAGCCTTCAAATGAAGGAACTTCTTTAACCGTATTTAATTTATCAATATTAACTTTCACACACACTCCTTATTTCTAATTTTTTAAAAATGCTAAACATTTATTTTTGCCAAAACGAAATATTATATTAAGAAATTTTTACATAAATATATTTCTGTTTACACAAATATTACAAAATATTGCTATACACTTTTTTATAAATATAATTCTATTATAAACAAAAGGAGAAATTTAATGGTAATGACAGAAATTAAATGCGACATTAAGGATATTAACCTTGCAGAACAGGGGAAAAACCAGATAGAATGGGCTTTAAAAGATATGCCTGTGCTCAGGGAAATCGAAAAAAGATTTATAAAAGAACAGCCTTTTAAAGGTTTAAAATTGTCAGCCTGTGTACACGTTACAAAAGAAACTGCAGCGTTATGCACAGTTATGAAAGCCGGCGGCGCTGATGCAGTTCTTGTGGCATCTAATCCGCTCTCAACACAGGATGATGTTGCCGCAGCTCTTGTAAAATACTGGGAAATTCCTGTTTACGGCTATGCCGGAGAAAGCGTTGAAACTTACAGAGAACACGTAAAAGTTGCACTTGACCATAATCCGAATATTATTATTGATGACGGTTGTGATATTGTTTCAACAATTTATGCCGAAAGACCGGAACTAGCTGAAAAAATTATCGGCTCTACAGAAGAAACGACTACCGGTATTATAAGATTACAGGCTTTGGAAGCACAGGGGATTATGAAAGCTCCTGCTGTTGGTGTTAATACAAGCTTGACAAAACACCTTTACGATAACCGTTACGGGACAGGTCAAAGTTCACTTGACGGTGTAATGAGAGCTGCAAACATTCTTTTCTCAGGAAAAACCGTTGTTGTATCAGGTTACGGATGGTGCGGTAAAGGTATTGCAATGAGAGCTCAGGGTATGGGGGCTAACGTTATTGTTTGTGAAGTAGATCCTTTAAAAGCTCTCGAAGCAGCTATGGAAGGTTACAGAGTAATGCCGATTGCAAAAGCCGCAAAAGAAGGCGACATTTTCCTAACTGTTACAGGAGATAAACATGTTATTGATGTTGAGCATCTTTTAGAAATGAAAGACGGTGCATTCGTTGGAAACGTAGGACACTTTGACCACGAAGTTAATGTAAACGGCTTAAAGAAATACACAACTGAAATCAAACAAATCAGACCAACTCTTGAAGAATATAAACTCACTAACGGGAAATCTGTTTATGTTCTGGCTGAAGGCAGACTTGTAAACCTTGTCTGCGCAGAAGGGCATCCTGCAAGTGTAATGGATATGAGTTTTGCCAATCAAGCTTTGGGTATTGAATTTCTTGTTAAGAATTACGGTAAACTTGAAAACAAACTTTATACACTTCCTCGCGAAGTTGATGTAAAAATTGCAGAATTAAAACTTAAATCAATGGGAATTGAAATTGATACACTTACACCAGAACAGGAAGAATACCTGAATAGCTGGAAAATTGATTAAATAAATGATTTCTATAACTAAAAAAGCCGTTTTCAAGGCTTTTTTAGTCTTCCATTGATTCACCTTCTTTATATTCATTGTAAATCAACTTATCTTTACCGGATAAAATACTTTTAAAGCTTTCACTGCCTGTTGAGCTCTGATATGAAGGAGTTACCCTGTCTTTATATATCATAATACTGTATACATCCTGACCGTACCTGTTAGGACGCTTAGTGCCGTTAACGTCCATAATAATACTCCCGCAAAGAGTAACATAGCCGGTACGCGTTTGTTCATTCCCATTTTCATCCAAAATAGGTCTTCCATATTCATCCTTTAGCGTATAAGATTCTTCTGCATAACAGTTTTCATTATTTCTCTGATTTATATATAAAATCGCACCATTATTGAGGATAATTGCCGGCAGCCAATTTTTAGCACTCCAAGTGGTGCCTTTTCCATCATTACCAGCATAAAAATGTGCATACTTTACATCATAATAATATTGTGAACAGCCTTTGCTTGAAGACCTTTCACAAAATTTTGCACCGTTAAAGTACTTTAAAAAGTTTTGAGCTGTCTGTTTGTGAGTGTTTGAAGGGTCAAACAATACCGAAATATCACCGACAACACCAAAATCAGTCTGTGCCCTCATAATCGCATTATTTACATCTGAATAAACTTTTTTAACACCTGTAATAAGCTCTCTTTCCTTATATTTTTGAACAAGAGAAGGTAATGTCATTGATGCAACAACACCTATTATACCTAAAGTTATCAATACCTCGGCTAATGTAAAGCCTTTTTTCTGTTTCTTTTGGGTGGCGGCGCTAAATGGCTCTTTGCCTGCGCCAATGCCAGTTAAGGAGCTTAAATTACCCTGCCCCCCCCCCGGAAATCATTACTATCACTGCGTTTCTCATAATTTCATCTCCTTTTCTAGTTTTGTGTGTACTTCTTTCTTTATTTTTTTAAGAAAATATATTTGTTTTTGAGGCGTTAACGGTGCCTCTGGCACTACTCTATTCGGGCTTCATTTTCCTTAATACCGTTTCCAATGGAGTTGGAGTGTGTCCGAGAAAACAAAATATCTGCTTTTTTATTAATTATTATAATATATATTTAAGCATTTTTCAATATGAATTTTACCGGACTGAAGGTAAATTACGTTACAAAAATCAATATTAAATTTGCATTGAGGCATGTTTATATTATTATATAAATGGTTACACCAGCCTGATAGGTTTTGCCCTAGTCCGAGGTTGTGGCGAAATAATAAAATCGCACTGAAAAATTAGCCGGCGATTTTATTAAAACATAAAAAGCCCCGTTGGATGAGGCGGTTTAGCCCGTAGTACAATACATAATTATAAGGAGAAAAACGATGCCGGTAGCATCTATGATTGAACTTTTGGAAGCAGGCGTTCATTTCGGACACCAGACCCAAAGATGGAACCCTAAAATGAAACCGTTTATTTACGGTGCTAGAAATGGTATTTACGTTCTTGACTTACGTAAAACCTCTGATTTATTGGATGAAGCTTATGCTGTTGTTAGAGAATTTGCAGCACGCAATAAAAACATCCTTTTTGTAGGTACTAAAAAACAGGCTGCTGAAGTTGTTGCAGAAGAAGCTCAACGCTCAGGCGCTTATTACATCAATAGAAGATGGTTAGGCGGTATGCTAACAAACTTTGAAACTATCAGAGGACGTGTTAATAAATTAAAAGAATTGGAAGAATTCATTGCTTCCGGTCATGCTGATAAATTACCTAAAAAAGAAATTGCCCAGCTGAACAGACAGTTAGGAAAATTAAGCAAAACTTTAGGCGGTATTAAAGATATGAGAGGATTGCCTGATCTTATCTTCATTATTGACCAGGGCAAAGAATTAATTGCTATTCAGGAAGCTAACAAATTAGGTATCCCTGTTATTTGTTTAGCTGATACAAATGCTAATCCGGACGGAATTGACTACGTTATCCCAGGTAACGATGATGCTATCCGTTCTATTAAATTAATTACTTCTAAACTTGCTGATGCAGTTCTTGAAGGCAAACAGCTTAAAGAAAACAACGCTAACCAGAAAGCTAAAATTGAAGAAATTAAAGCTGAAGATGCCGGCGTTGAAGTTGAAGCTAAAGAAGAAGTTAAAGCAGAATAATAGTTTATTTATAAGAGGCGGGGCGAATTACGCCTCACCTCTTTAATTTACTGCAGCCGCCTGTATATATCAGACGGACAACAGAAAAGGAGAGAATTATAATGAACATTACAGCTCAAATGGTTAAAGAACTTCGTGATAAAACCGGTGCAGGTATGATGGACGCTAAAAAAGCATTAGTTGAAACTGACGGCGATATGGAAAAAGCAATGGAAGTTCTCCGCCAAAAAGGTATGGCTTCTGCTGACAAAAAAATGGGCAGAATTGCTGCTGAAGGGTTAATCGCATCATCTGTTCAGGCTGATTGCGGTGCTATGGTTGAAGTTAACTGCGAAACTGACTTTGTTGCTAAAAATGAAGAGTTCAAAGAATTAACTGCAAACCTTGCAGAATTTGTTGCAAAAGAAAATCCGGCAGATGTTGATGCTTTGCTTGCTTCAACCTGTCCTCAATGCGGCAAAGTTATTGCTGATATTATTAAAGAAAAAATCGCTTCTATAGGCGAAAAAATTACTTTTAGAAGATTTGTACGTTATGAAGGCTGCACTGCTTCTTACATTCATAACGGTAAAATCGGTGTTCTTTTAAAAACTGATAAAAAAGACGAAGAATTAATGAATGATATTTGTTTACACATTGCTTCTTCAGCTCCTGAATTTATCTCAAGAGCAGAAATCCCTCAGTCTGTTATCGACCACGAAACAGAAATCGAAATGGGTAAAGAAGACCTTCAGAAAAAACCTGAAGCTATCAGAGCTAAAATCGTTGAAGGTCGTGTTAATAAACTTATGGCTTCAAGAGTTCTTCTTGAACAGCCGTTCATCAAAAATCCTGATGTAACCGTTGGACAATTAATCGAAGGCAAATTAACAGTTGAAAAATTCACAAGATATATGCTTGGTGAAGGTCTTGAAAAACGTCAGGAAAACTTTGCTGATGAAGTAATGAACCAGATTAAAGGTTAATCGTTTTAATTAACTTTTTATAAGATAAAAAACAGAGCCTGTAAGAATCGGCTCTGTTTTTTATTTATTTTACTATTGAAATAATCTAAAAATCTGTTATCATAAGAATAAAGGAGTGTTTTGTGTGAGTGAATTAAAGGTCAAAGAAATAACAACTTTTACAGAAGATAATCTAAAAAAGACTAAACTTGTGATTTCGGATTGTGAAAAAGACACCGAAATAATCCTTCAAGGAAACGGTGTCTTAAAAATTGCGGCGTTAGAAGTTTAATCAAATGTTGTCTTCACGCCCGAATTTAAAGGTTTCGCCTTTTACACCTTCCTGAACCCAGTGGACTTCAGGTTCATTTTGTTGTAGTGTGTTCTGTGTTTTTTGAGGCAAAGCTGCCGGTGTTTCCTTAGGAGCTTCTGCTTGCGGCTCTTTAATTCTTTCTGCCGGAATAATTTTTTCTTGTTTGCCAGGTTTTTGTTTTTTTACTTTTTTCTGTCTTTTTTCTTTAACTTTAACTTCTTTATCGGATTTAGATGGAGCTTCAAAAACTTCCTGTTCAGAAGGCGTTTCTAAAGTTTCTGCGTTTTCCGCCTCTTCGCCATCAGCTTCTTTAAATCTTAAAGAAAACAAATCGTGCTCTCTGATCTCAAGTTCGCTCCCTTTTTCGATATATGAGAAAGGGGAGTTTTCATACACAGAAACCGCAGAAGACTTAAATCTGTTGCCTTCTTCATTTTTAACAGCACCTTCTACTGCATGGTATCCCATACTTATACCTTTTACAAAATGGTTGCCTACAGTTAAAGCTGCATTTTTTGCTACATCCATCTTATCAATTTCAAATTTAGGCGAGAATTTTCCAATATATTCAACCGGGATGTCAACCTCATTTCCGTTAACATCAACATAGCTTACTGGAATAACAGAAAAACTCGCATTACGCTTTAATCTTTTCGGTCTTTTAACTTCGGTCAACCTTCCTTTTATTATAACCCCTTCTGGAATAGTAATATTTTCATCCAAAACAACAGTGCTCATACTTTTCAAAGAAATAAATTCAGGCGGTTTTGAGGTTGAAAAACTGCTTAAGGATTCAACTTTCAAAACTTCTGCGGCAAAGACCGGCTGTATAAACAATGCACAAAAAACAGTTAAAATTCCTGTTTTAAAAATATTCTTCATTTAATACTCCTACAAATTTTTCTCTCTTGTTTTTATTTTATCTTAAAAATTCATTATTTCGCAAGATATTATTCAGAGGCATAGCAGGGTTGTAACGATTGCAGGAATCAAAAGTGCTTAAATCTGTGAGCGGTAATCCGGGCAAATATTTGCTGAAAGGACGCTGAGATTCTTCTGTTGCAGGTGTATAAGAAGTATTTACAATATCAGAAGCTGTTTCCGATACATTTTCAACCTGCTGCTGTTGTTTTGGCTGAACTTCTGTGAAATTTAAGGCAAAAACCTGACCTGATTTAATTGTTAAAGGGGCTTTTGCAGCAACAATCTTATTATTCACGACCATACCGGCAAATGTCGCATATGCCTGAGGTTCAAATTTAGTTTCTTCATTATGGAAATTTATAAAGCTATAAGGGATAAAAGAAAAAGTTCCATTTTTATTAACTACAATTTTACCTTTAACAACATAGCCTTCAAAGAGAACAATATCATCAGTTACCTGAATATTACTGCCGACTTTTACAGCCATAGCCTGCGGCGGGTTTGTACCGACATAGTCGCTCATTGCTACAACCGGAACATTTTTTGCCAGAGCTGATTGACCAAATGCAAGCATTAACATCATAAATAAAGCTGATAGAACTTTTTTCATATATATCTCCTGATTATAGTCTTATTATAGCAGAATTCTATCATAAGTTCAAGTGGAGCGTCAATATGAGCAGGGTTCAGGCATTAGTTCAGAACACCTTTCAAATATTGTCCGGTAATAGATTTCTTATTTTTGACAAGTTCTTTCGGAGTTCCGGTCGCAACAACCTGACCACCGGCAGCTCCGCCTTCCGGCCCTAAATCAATTATATAATCTGCAACTTTTATCAAATCCAGATTATGTTCGATAATTAAAATTGTATTTCCCTGATCTGCAAGCTGCTGAATTATTTTTATAAGTTTATCCAAATCAGACCAGTGCAAACCAACCGAAGGTTCATCAAGAAGGTATAAAGTTTTGCCTGTAGCTCGCTTGTTCAGTTCTGATGCAAGCTTTATTCTCTGAGCCTCCCCGCCAGATAATGTTGTAGCACTCTGACCAAGCTTTATATAATCAAGCCCAACATCGTATAACGTTTTAAGCTTATGTTTAATTGCAGGAATATTTTCAAAAAACTCAAGTGCTTCTTTTACACTCATATCAAGAACATCTGCAATAGTTTTTCCTTTATATTTTACTTCAAGGGTTTCACGGTTATAACGCTTTCCTTTACAAACCGGACATTTGACATAGACATCTGATAAAAAGTTCATCTCGATTTTGTTTACGCCATCGCCCTTACAAGCCTCGCATCTGCCGCCTTTTACATTAAAACTGAAGCGACCCGGCTTATACCCCCGGACTTTTGCCTCGTTGGTTTTTGAGAAAAGTTCTCTTATATGTGTAAACAAATCCGTATATGTTGCAGGGTTTGAACGCGGGGTTCTGCCTATCGGGGATTGGTCAATATCTATAATTTTATCAATATTTTCAAATCCTTCAATCAAATCTACTCCCTGCGGTTTAGGTTTATTTCCTCGAAGAGAATGCAGGGCATATTCATAGATTAAGTCCTGCATAAGTGTTGACTTTCCTGAGCCGGATACCCCTGTAAGAACAACTATTTTACCAAGAGGAATATCTACATTTATATTTTTAAGATTATTCAAATGAGCATTTTTAACTTTCAGGAACTTTCCGTTTCCTTCACGGACTTTTTCCGGTACCGGAATAAACTTTGCACCGCTCAAATACTGACCGGTAAGTGAAGTTTTGCATTTTATAATATCATCAAGAGAGCCCTGAGCTACAATTTTACCGCCGTTAATACCGGCTTTCGGACCAATATCAACAATATAATCTGCATTTCTCATGGTATCTTCATCATGTTCGACAACAATAAGAGTATTACCGAGGTTGCGAAGTTTAATAAGTGTTTTGATAAGCCTGTCATTATCTCTCTGGTGAAGTCCGATAGAAGGTTCATCAAGAACATAAAGCACACCGGAAAGCCCGCTTCCTATTTGTGTAGCAAGTCTTATTCTCTGTGCCTCGCCGCCGGAGAGAGTTCCTGCCATTCGAGCAAGATTCAAATAACCAAGCCCAACATCGCATAAAAATCTAAGACGGGCCCTGATTTCATCTAAAATCTGTTTTGCAATCTGTAATTTATATTCATCAAGCTCAAGATATAAGTCATTTACAAAATCCAACGCATCTGTAATTGAAAGTAATGTAAACTGGTAAATATTTTTACCTTTAATTTTCACAGCAAGCGGAAACGGTTTCAGCCTTGCACCGCCGCAGGCAGGACAAGGAGTTGTAACCATATATTTCTCAATTTCTTCCCGCCAGTACTCGCCGTTTGATTCATTATAGCGTTTTTCCAGAAAAGGAATAACACCTGTAAATCTGTGATACTTGGTTTCATAGCGGTGAGTCCCGAATTTCATCACGCGGAATTTCATTAAATCATCTCCGCCGTATAAAATAATCTGCTGCTGCTCTTCAGGCAGCTCTTCAAACGGAGTATCCATATCTATTCCGTAGTGCTCGCTTACGGATTTTAATACATCTTCATAATAAGAAGTAGTTGTTTTTGACCATGGATAAATTGCGCCGTCTTTTAAAGATTTTGTCCTGTCCGGAACTACAAGGTTAGGGTCAATTACAAAATCAGCACCTAAACCGGAACATCTTTCACAAGCACCATAAGGTGCATTAAAGGAAAAAATCCTTGGCGCCAGTTCTTCAAAACTTAGATTACATTTCGGGCAGGAAAGTTTTTCACTATATATAATTTCTTTATCGCCTACAGCATCAACAATAACTATTCCATCGGCTTTTTTTAAAGCAATCTGCACACTATCTGCAATTCTTGATTGTGCACTTTCTTTTACAACAATTCTATCAACTACAACGTGGATTGTGTGTTTTTTTGTTTTGCTAAGTTCAATTTCATCTTCATCAAGGTTATAAATCTCATCATCAACCTTAACTCTGACAAAACCTTCCTGACGAAGCTCTTCAAAGGTTGATTGAAATTCACCTTTTTTACCGCGTACAATAGGCGCTAAAATCTGAATTTTTGTACCTTCCCCGAGTTTCATAATGCTGTTCACGATTTCGTCAATAGACTGCGGTTTAATTTCATCTCCGCAATTCGGACAATAAGGAGTGCCGGCTCGTGCATAAAGAAGCCTTAAGTAATCGTATATTTCAGTAACAGTACCAACTGTGGAACGCGGGTTATTGCTTGTTGATTTCTGGTCAATTGATATAGCAGGAGAAAGCCCGTCAATATATTCTACATCCGGCTTATCCATCTGCCCCAAAAATTGTCTTGCATAAGTAGAAAGGCTTTCAATATACCGTCTTTGCCCTTCTGCAAAAATAGTATCAAAAGCCAGAGAGCTTTTGCCTGAGCCGGAAACTCCAGTAAAAACTATCAGTTCGTTTTTTGGAATTTCAAGTGATACATCTTTTAAATTATGTTCTTTCGCACCCTTAATCGTAATTTTGTCTAGCATAATTTTATTATATACATGTAAAAAAATTATTTCCACAAGGCTATGGCACAAAACTATTTTGTATCTTTTTTCACAGGAAAAGAAACCAGATAGTTGCCTATTGCAGGTCCTGCTATGTTACCGGCAAACACTGAGGCTGCAAGAACTGCCAGGATACTTACACCGCTTTTATAATTCTGAAAAATATCCGATGACTTTTTTGCAGCTTCTTTTATTTGTTTTTTCAAAACATCATTTGAATTTTTATAAAAATCAGTTTCTTCTATATGAAAGAGTTTACAAAAGAACTTACAAAAGAGACAGAACAAGAGGCTGACGGATTCGGTAACAAAAGATTGCAATATCTGTTTTCTATTGATGATGTACAGTATTATCTGCTGAAAGTATGGTCAAAGGAAGAAGCAGAAAAGACAGCAAGAGCACTTCTTAAAAAAGT
>OJRI01000104.1_pt1 | contig 66397 bp, 58 predicted proteins | sample 1599151 | NCBI WGS metagenome assembly OJRI01 (sample SAMN03922457, study PRJEB24848) | human gut metagenome | isolation source: stool sample | host: Homo sapiens | place: Germany | collected 2009-11
GCTACTCGGACTTCTGCAATCGCGTGAAAAACGGATGGTTATTCAGTAGACATTATCTGGATAAGCGGAGCGCGGCAATGGCGGCGCTGAAAGATTATTGCAGCATGAAGGCGATTCTGGCGACAACGGCGGAGGAGATTGCGAATGTGCGGCAGGACATGGTTCGCATTGGCGGGATGCGCTTCGAGGAGTCGGCGCATGGTGCGCGAAATCCGCAGTCGGGCGAAAACCAGATTCTGCATGGAATTGCGGAAATTGATGTGCTGGAAGAGCGGAAGCGGCAGGCGGAAGAGTTCATGGCGTGGTTTCAGCCGGCGTGGGATGCGCTGGGGAAGGACGAAAAAACGGTGCTGACGATGTTCTATCTGTCAGAAAACGGGAAAACGGACGCGATAGAGGAAATCAGCGAACGGTTTTGCGTGGAGCGGAGTTCTGCCTACAAGAAGAAGGATCGCGCACTGGCGCACTTGGCGCTGCTGCTGTATGGGAGGTGAAAAGGGGGGAATGGAAATAGATGAGATAAAATGATAAATAACTGGCGGTCAGAATTGGTTCTTAAAAAAGAACTATTCTTGACCGCTTTTTTTGTAACAAAGAGCCATATGCAAAATCCCTTCGGAGCCGGCATCCCCGAAGGAATTGCCGAATACTATTTTCTGCATTTGCCTGCGCCCGCTGCTTGCCCTTTTTCCTTCTGCCGTCCGCTCATTCCACTTAGCGTAGCGCTGCTACGCTGCGTTTCATTCGCGTTAGGCAGAAGAAAAAATTCGCGGCGCATCAGGCGCATTCTCATTTGAAAATAGCATGCTGAAGGATACGGCGCATATCAGCATCAGCCGAGGCAATGGCTGCTGCCAACCAAATGAATGGAGAAATTCATGATGGTAGGCGGCACTGTTCAGTATACCCTTCTTTTGCGGTTTTCTCCATTCGAGACAAAGGAATGGAGGAAAAATTGCAATGTCACAAGGACGTTACGTTTGGATTGCAGGGAAGAAAGTATATCTGAATCCGGAGCTGCAGAAGGAATGGGATAAACTCATCAACAAGGAACGTTATAGAGCTCGTCAGGAAAAAATCTGCGGACAGGCGGATTACCGTCGCTGCAATGGGGATTGCTTCGTGTGTCCATGGCGCAAGGAAGGAATTGTTGTTTCGTATGAAACGGAACACTTTGCAGAAGGGTTCGGCAATGACAATGCAGCGCGCGGCTATGGCGTTGTGAATTGCGAATCGACGCTGGAGGAAAAGTACATCGCGGAGGAACGATACAACACACTGTGTGACCGAATCTGTCGGTATGCAGATTCTGCGTATCCGGATGGTGCGAAAATTATTGCGTGCTACCTCAATGGTGAAACGCTGGAAAGCACTGCGAAAGAACTGCATCTTACGGTCAGGGCAGTGCATTATCGCCTGCATCAAATGCTGAAGTATATAAGAGAACATCGGAGTACATTCTGCGATTTTTGATGTGGCATTATTTCCGGTTTCGACGCATCATCTGCTTGCGCGTAGCGCTGCATTTCACTTCTGTTCGTCAGCGTGAAAATTTTTTTTGCAGAAATTCTTGAAATCGCGTAAAAAAACCGATTTTTTTTACCAGTTATGGTGAGAGGGATAAAAGTCTCTTTCAGCAAGAAGGGGGAATCAGCATGCCCGGCATTAACTTTTATTAGGAAATAACATCCAGTATGACTGGAATCATGAGAAGCAGCGCTTTCTGCCTCTGCCCGTGCTGCGGCAACATGATGAAAGCGGGAGAAGGCTGATGCAGCTTTGGGTTGGAAGCAATGGGGGAAAATGTTGGTTTGCCGGGAACAGCCAGCGCGTTTCCAATAACAGGAGGTGACTTATGTGGCAGAAGCAGCCGAAAAGAATAGACAGTCTATCTGCATTTCTCAAAATAGTCTTGTGTGGCAGGATGATAGTGTTTTCAAACTGTATTACTACTGTATGAATTGTGCCTGCCGTCAGAAAGCTGAAATCTGCGGGAAACAGCTTATGCCGGGACAACTGCTCTTCTCATACAGAAAGACAGCGCTTGAACTGGGCTGGTCTCGTGATAAGCTGACGAGGAAGATGGCTGCGCTGGTTCAAATGGGCTATGTTCAGATACAAACAGCGCGGGACGGTTCTATCGTTACCGTATCGAACTGGCTTGAAAATCAGACCGCTGGCGGTATGAAAATAAGGCTACTCTGTCCCGAAAATCAGTACGCAGACGGTACTGAAATAAGCACGCCGTGTGCTGAAAACAAGTCCATATGCGGTACGAAAGAAAGAGCGGAAAACGGTGCAAATGCGCATTTTTCAGCATTTGCACATCGCAGGCGGCTTGAAAATCAGCACACCCAGCAGCAATATAATAATAGTAATACGATAGATACACTATCTCATTATCCGGATGAGTTTGAAAAGCTGTGGTTTGCTTATCCGGCTAATCGCAGAAATGACTGGGATGAGGCCTTTCGCATATATCAACAGGCGCTGCGGCATGGTGCGACGCTTGAAATAATCATGACAGCGCTTGAAGCAGCCAAAAGTTCTATCGCATGGACGAAAGATGGCGGGCAGTATATCCCCGGCATTAGCAAATGGCTTCAGCGCGAGCCGTGGAGAGAGGCGAATCTACAAAAAGCGCAAAAGGAGAATCAAGAACAGTGGAACTCGCAGTAAAGTGGCTGTCCTTGCTGCATGAACCGGATGCAATCATTGAAATCAGGAGTATAGACCCTAAGCCTACTGTCAGCGGTTATTTTCGTGCGGACAGTCCGCGCATTGCTGCTGAATTGGCAAAGTATCTGAATCGCACGTTTTACCAGTCGTTGAACCCCGTCAAAAGTGCCTGCTATGCGCGTGCTCAGCATGAACGTCTGGTAGAACGTCCGAAGGAAACAACGTCTGACAATGACATCATAGGTTTTCAGTGGATTTTGATTGATGCAGACCCAGTCCGCCCCAGCGGTGTCAGTGCATCGGCAGAAGAAAAGGAAGCAGCACACGCTGTTGCTGGAAAGACAATGAAGCGGCTGATGGCAACGGGATTCAGCGAGCCAATTGTTGCAGACAGCGGCAATGGCTATCATCTGCTTTTTAAGGTGCATATCAGCACGGATGACCGGCAAGTGGTTGCGGATTTTCTCTCTGTGCTGGACATGTGGTTCAGCACAGACGAGGCAAAAATTGATACGGCGGTGTATAACCCATCAAGAATTACCAAGCTGTATGGAACAATTGCAGCGAAAGGAGCCCATACGCCGGAACGTCCGCACCGACAGAGCTGCATCATCCGCTATCCGGAGCAGATTCGGGAAACACCCATTGCGCTGGTCAAGAATATTGCAGCGGAACTGCATCAAGCGGCGATACCGACAGAAGCTCGGCGTTCCGGCAAAGAAAGCACTTGGGACATTGAGCATTTTCTTTCCGCACATGGCGTGGAGGTGGAGAAAAAAGTAGCCATCAGCAGCGGTACAAAGTACCAATTAGCACACTGCCCGTTTAACGATTCGCATCAGCACGGAGATGCCGCCGTGTTTGCGTACCATCAAGGCGGTTTCGGATTCCACTGCTTCCATAACAGCTGCGCCGGATACCATTGGCATGAGTTCCGGCAGAAGGTAGACCCGGCAGCTTACAGCAGCAGCCCCTATGCAGTAACGCCTGCTGTGCCGACAGCAAAAGTCAGCACGGCGGAAAATTCTCCACTGCTTGGCAAGGCGAAGGCACGGATGCTGGACTTTGCAGAGATTCCGAATGTAGACCGCAGCAAAATTGTGGTGATTCGGTCACGGCTCAGTTCGCTTGACGCAAAGATAGGGGGATTCAATGCAGGCGAAATGTCCATTTGGAGCGGGGGCAATGCTTCGGGCAAGTCAACGCTCGTCAGTCAGATTGGTCTGGCAGCTGTATCGCAGGGATATAAAGTCGCGCTGTTTTCAGGAGAAATGACGGCATCACGGATACGAGAATGGCTACTGCTTCAAGCAGCGGGCCCGGACTATGTAATGCCTGATCCGCTGAATCCCAATCATTTCTGCCTGAAGCCCGGCATTGAGGCGAAGCTGGATGCTATGCTGACAGGCAAGTTTGCCATCTACGACAATGACTTCGGCACTGATTGGGAAATCGTTATCAGCACAATTTACGATTGGGTTCAGCAGAACGGTGCTTCGGTGGCGATTGTCGATAATCTGATGGCACTGGATATTCAGCTTGGCAATGTGGACAAATATGAGATGCAATCCCGAATTGCCAAAGAAAAATATACGTTATTTTTGGAAATCGCGTAAAAAACGGCGAAGAAATTGCCAGTTATAATGGAGGGGAAAGCTGTCATGCAGCAAAATAATAATTCCCCGCGGAGGAAAAAGATGAGCTTTACAATGAAAGATGCTTACAGCGTTATGCTGAGGGAGTACCCGGATGTAATGAACATCGAGCAGATGAGCCAAGCATTGGGGGTAAGCACCAAAACGGGTTACGGTCTGCTGAAAAGTGGCAAAGTTGCCTGCTTGAAGGTCGGACGCGCTTATCGGATTCCCAAGGTGCATCTGCTGGATTACATGAAGGTTATGGAGCAGGAGAAGTCAGGGAAAACTAACGGATGATAGCGGCGCAGCGACAAAAAGATGAGGGAGGGACAAGATTGTGGTTGCAGGACATTTGCAGGAAAAGAAAGGGTACTACTATGCGGTGCTCAGTTACAAGGATGCTGATAAGCGACGCAGGACAAAGTGGATTGCCAGCGGTCTGCCTGTGAAAGGCAATAAGAAGAAAGCAGAAGGATTTCTTCAGGAGCAGCGGCGCAGCTTTGAGATTCCGCTGGCGGATCAGCCTATTGCCAAAGATGGGCAGGAACTTTTTGCAGATTATCTTCAGCGATGGCTGCAAGTCGCCAAGACAACGGTTGCACCGACCACCTATGGTTCTTACGGCGGGCTGCTTCGGAATCCGATTGACCCGTGGTTCCGGAAGAAGCGAATTACGCTGCAAGGGCTGACCGCTTCCGATCTTCAGGCGTTTTATATGGAGCAGGGGAGGCGCGTGAAGCCGAACACAGTCATTCATTACCATGCTGTGATTCATCGAGCGCTCAAATATGCTGTCAAGATGGATTTGATTTCTGTGAATCCGGCGGATAAGGTAGACCGCCCGCGCAAAAATGGCTATCAGGCGAATTTTTATTCGGAAAGTGAAATTGCAGCGCTGTTTGCTGCAATTTCAGATACGCTGATTGAAGTGCCGGTGAAACTGGCAGCCTTCTATGGTCTGCGCCGCAGCGAGGTGATGGGCTTGCGCTGGGATGCCGTTGACTTTGTGCATAACACCATTTGCATTCGGCACACAGTGACTGGATGCACGATTGACGGGCAGTACCAGATTATCGCGGCGGACACGACCAAGACTCGCTCCAGCCGCCGTACCCTGCCGCTTGTGCCTACTGTGCGAGAAATGCTTCTCCGATTGAAGGAACAGCAGGAACAGAACCGAAAAATCTGCGGTCAATCTTACAGCCGGGAGTTTGCAGATTACATTTGCGTCAATAAACTGGGGGAACGGATTCGCCCAGCATATCTTTCCAGCTGCTTCAGCAAAGCGCTGGAGCAAAACCACTTGCGGCATATCCGCTTTCACGACCTGCGCCACAGCTGCGCAACGCTGCTGCTGGCGCATGGTGTGCCGCTCAAACAAATTCAGGAGTGGCTGGGGCACAGCGATTTCAGCACGACGGCCAACATCTATGCGCACCTTGATGCGGCTTCCAAGCAGAAGTCTGCCGAAACGATGGAAGAATTTTTGAAATTGGTGTGAGAGAACAAGAAAAAATCTCGACAGACTTGCATCAGGCTCGAAACGGTGCTACGATGTACTTGTCCAACACCAGCGGGTGTTCATGCGGCGCGAAAAGGAGGTTGCTATGGTCGCAGGACATTTGCAAGAAAAGAACGGCTATTTCTATGCCGTTCTCAGTTACAAGGATGCACAGGGCAAGCGGAAAACCAAGTGGATTCCCACAGGCTATCTAATCCGTGGAAACAAGAAGAAGGCGGAAGCGTTCCTAATGGAACAGCGCCAAACCTTCCAGCTTCCGGCGGAAGATACGGAGGCAGTGGAGAAGGGCGAACTGTTTGCGGATTATCTGGAACGCTGGCTGAAAATCGCGAAGAGTACGATAGCGATTACGACGTACAGCTCTTACGACGGGATGATGAAAAGCACCATCGTTCCGTGGTTCCGCAAAACAGGCGTGACCATCACGGAATTGACAGCCCAAGACATTCAGGACTTCTACACAGCACAGCTGGCGCGGGTAAAGTCCAACACGGTGATTCACTATCATGCCCTCATTCATCGGGCGCTGAAATATGCGGTAAAGACAGACCAGCTTTCCGTGAATCCAGCGGATAAGGTAGATCGCCCGCGCAAGAACGGCTTCCAGCCTGCCTTCTATGACAAGGATGAAATCAACCAGCTTCTCGCCTGCGTAAAGGGGACGCTGATTGAAACGCCGGTCATGCTGGCGGCATTCTACGGTTTGCGGCGCAGCGAAGCCGTTGGGCTGCGCTGGAATGCCATCGACTTCCAGCAGAACACCATCACGATTCAGCACACGGTGATTGCGTGCAGGCTGAACGGAAAGTACGAGGTCATCGCCCGCGATACCACGAAAACGAAGTCAAGCCGCCGGACGCTGCCGCTTGCAGCGCCAATCCGGAAGTATCTGCTTGATTTGCAGGTTCGGCAGGCGGAGAACCGCAGACTTTGCGGCAACTGCTATTGCAAGGATTATGAAGGCTATATCTGCATCAATGAGATGGGGTATCTGCTGAATCCGAACAGGGTATCAGCGATGTTTGAGCTGACGCTTCAGCAAAACCATCTGCGGCATATTCGCTTTCATGACCTGCGGCACAGCAGCGCGAGCTTGCTGCTTGCGAACCATGTGCCGCTCAAACAGATTCAGGAGTGGCTGGGGCACAGCGATTTCAGCACGACGGCGAACATCTACGCACACCTTGATGTGGCTTCCAAACAGAACACAGCAGAAGCAATGCTGCATGGACTGGGATTGGAAGAAGAATGAGGCTGCTTCCAAACGAACATGCACCGAGGCGTGAGCAGACGAAAATAGGATGAGATTCGAGCCCAATAAAAAATTCGGCTAAACAACACACTTGTCATTTAGCCGAATGTGGCGGAGACGGTGGGATTCGAACCCACGGACCCTTGCGGATCAACTGATTTCGAGTCAGTCCCGTTATGACCGCTTCGATACGTCTCCATAAATATCTTCACTGCGAATCTCCGGAGATTGGAGAGAACAGCAGGAGAGAACAAAGTATTTAGTTCGAACCCCAAGAGCCCTGCAAGCCTTGAAAATCAAGGGATTGCCATTGGAAGCCTTCCAGCATGGATTCACGATTTCGAGTCAGTCCCGTTATGACCGCTTCGATACGTCTCCACACGCTGTCCATAGAACAGCTTATTCAGTATAGCACAGTTTCTCGCATTTGGCAAGCGCTTTTTTCGGAATCTGCAAAAATCCGCGCAAAAAGCGGAAATCCGGCGCGGATACCGCACAATTTGAGCATACCGCGCCGGAATCAGCTTTATTTTTCGTACTTGAAGAATCCTTCGCCGCTGCTCTGTCCGAGTTTGCCCGCGTCAATGTACTCCTTCAGCATCTTGTCCATGCCCTTGAAGTTATACGGCGCGAGGAATGACGGAATCTTCAGGTACATTTTGACGATGTTGTGTGCCGTCGTCAGCCCGACGGTGTCCAGAATGTGGAATGGTCCCTTCGGCGCGCCTGTGCCCAGCGTCCATGCCTTGTCGATGCTCTCCGGGTCGGAAATGCCGTTGACGTACAAGTCCATCGCCGAGAACAGCAGCGGCACAAGCATCGAGTTGAGCAGATAGCCGGATTTTTCCTTGCGGACGGGCAGCGCAATCATGCGGATGTCGTTGGCAAACTGCATTACCGTGTCGAAAACCTTCGGGTCGGTCTTGCTTTGCGCCATAATTTCCGCAATGTTGTTCTTCCAAATGGAGTTCGCGAAGTGCAGCGACAGGTACTCGTCGGGTCGCCCGGTGTACTTGGCGAATTTCGACGGCAGCAGGGTGGAGGAGTTCGTCACCAGCACCGTCTTTGCGGGCATCAGCGGCGCGAGCTTCTGGTAGAAGCTGATTTTATCCTCCACGTTTTCCGCCATCGACTCGATGACGAGGTCAGCGTCTGCAACCGCTTTCGCCATATCGAGTTCGAGGTGAGTGTTCTTGTACGCCGCCTCCACCTTCTCAAGGCATTTTTTCGGGTCGAAGCCGTCGAAATCCGCGATACCGTTCGCCCAATTTGCGGGTGTTTGACCGTCTGGCGTTGCCATCAGGTTGATGGTGTCGATGTACACCTGATGCAGGTGGTCAAGTTTGGGCTGTGTGCGCCCGATGCTGCCCTCACTGCGCAGCCAGATGGTTACGTCGAATCCGCAGTATGCGCTCTGGAAAGCAATTTGGCTGCCCAGCACACCGCCGCCCGCTACCACCACTTTACGAATCATCAAAAAATCTCCCTTCTCGTGAACCGTGCGCACTTGGCGCAACTGGTTTCTTTCTGACAGAATTTTATCATACTCGGATACGTTTGACAAGTAGTTTGATAAAATTTTGCCGATGGGAGGGGAATTTTGCCGTGCGCAGCCGAAGTGGTGGATATGCCCAAAGTAGGTTAGTTCAGCAGCACAAAAAGTTAGCGAGGCCGATCCCGAAGCAGCGCCCGCAGGCGCGTTCCACTTTCAACAATGAAAACCAAGAAACATGGGAGTGCACACCGAAGGGGTCAAGGGGGCGACCGCAGACATTCGTCTGTTTTCATTGCCCCCTCGTCTCCTCCGCAGAGGCGAAATCCCTGCGTATCGCAATGTGCTAACATAAATAGGAAAGAACTGCTACTCGGTCGCGCAATGGGCGCGACAATGTTGAGGTGATGGAAAGAGCAAGCTGGGGGCGCATCTGCGGATGCGCAAAGTTGCTGGCAGGGACGCTTCGCTGCCTGCACCTTTGTTGAGCGCGTTTAGCATACTGGTCACCCGTGGAACAGTTGGGGCGTTGCCCCAAGCCCCACAAGGGAGCTCCGCCCCTTGACCCCGCAAGGGGCAGATGAAAAGGGACGAAGTCCCCCCCTTGACCCCTTTTGCGCGATTGAGTTGACTTCACTCCCATAATTCTTCCGCGTGTTAATCCTTTTTCTGCGCCCCCTCAGCCCATTTTCTGACCGCTTTCGCCGCTGCCTGATTCATCCCCGGCACCTTCAGCAATTCCTCCTCCGTCGCCTCACGAATTGCCTTCATCGACCCAAGTTTCGTCAGCAGCGCCTTCCGTCGCTTCGGCCCAATCCCCGGAATATCCTCCAATTGACTGTGAATGCTCGCTTTCCCGCGCAATCCGCGGTGGTGCGTAATGCAAAACCTATGCGCCTCGTCGCGGACACGCTGAATCAGGTGCAGCTCCGGCGTGTGGTGGTCAAGGCAAATCGGGTCTTCGCGGTCGGGAAGGAAAATTTCCTCCTGCTTCTTCGCCAGCCCGAACATCGCGACGTCCGCGCCCATGTCCAGCAGCGCCTGCCGCGCGAAACGCAGCTGCTGCGGGCCGCCGTCAATCAGCACAAGGTCGGGCAGGTCAGAAAATTTGCCGCCGATGGGGGATAGTCCTTGTTCTTCGCGTTCCGCCTTCTCCTGCAAGCCGTGCGCGAACCGCCGCCCCAGCACCTCGTTCAGGGATGCAAAGTCGTTCGCGCCCTCGACCGTCTTGATGCGGAAGCGGCGGTATTCTTTTTTCGCGGGTTCGCCGTCGATGAACACCACCATGCTCGCGACGCTCAAAACGCCCTGCGTGTTGGAAATGTCGTAGCCCTCAATGCGCCGTGGGGCCTTGCGCAGCCCCAGCGCCTTGCCGAGCGCCGCCGCCGCGCCGACTGTTCGTTCTTCGCGGATGCTCGCGCGGGCGTTCCGCTTCTCCAGCGCGTCATGGGCGTTTTTCGCCGCCAGCAGCACCAAATCGTGCTTCTCGCCGCGTCGGGGCGTGACCAGCGTCACGGCCGCGCCCTTTTGCTGCCGCAGCCATTGCTCTAATTGGGCTTGCGCGCCGTCGGGCAGCTCCTGCACGAGAATGTTGCGCGGAATCAGGTTGCCCTCCTGATAATACTGCGTCAGGAACTCTGCCAGCACGTCGCCGGCGGGTTCGCTGCCCTCGCGGGGGAGGGCAAAGTGGTCGCCGCCGACCATGCGGCCGCCGCGGACGTAGACCAGCTGAATCATGGCGTCCAGCCCGTCCTGCGCAATGGCGAGGATGTCCTGCTCGCTCCGGTCAGTCTGGATGGCGATTTGCCGTTCCATCAGCCCCTGCACGTCGCGGATTTTGTCGCGGATGACGGCGGCGCGTTCGTACTGCATCTTTGCCGCGTAGTCCATCATTTCGCGGTTCAGCACGTCCAGTACCTGCTTGTAGTCGCCGCCGAGGAACGCCAGCACGCCGTCCATCATGTCCCAGTACTGCTCTTCGGTGCATTTTCCGGCGCACGGGGCGAGGCATTTGCCGATTTCGTAGTTGACGCACGGGCGGCAGGGTGTTTTCAGCGGCAGTTCCTTCCGGCACGTCCGCAGGGGGAACACGCCGCGAACCGCGTCGATGACCTGCCGAACCGCCGTCGCGCCGATGTATGGGCCGAAGTACTTCGCGCCGTCCTTCTCCATCCGCCGGGCGAGGGTCAGACGTGGGAACGGCTCTTTCAGGTTGACGCGCAGGTACGGATAATGCTTATCGTCCTTGAGAAGGATGTTGTAGTACGGTTTGTGCAGCTTGATGAGGTTGCATTCGAGGCACAGCGCTTCGAGATTGCTGTTGCACAGGAGAATATCGAAGTCGTCGATGTGGGAAATCATGGCGGCGACTTTTGGCGTGTGCTCCGTGTCGCGGAAGTAGGAGCGGACGCGGTTTTTGAGGTTGACCGCCTTGCCGACGTAGATAATCGTGCCGTCTTTGTCCTTCATCAGGTAGCAGCCGGGGCTTTCGGGCAGCATCCTGATTTTCAGCTCCAGCTTTTCGCCCCAGTCGATTTTTGCCATAAAAAATTCCCCCTTAGACAACAAAAGCCGGAAGCCGGACAACCCGTCCGAACCTCCGGCAAGAAAATGCAAGAATCAACAAGTTAGTCGTTCGCCAGACCCCAGTCATCCAGCGTAGACGGAATCTGATGCCACAGCACGGCTTCCACCTTGCCCAGAATCATGTTCCGCGGCACAGCGCCGACGTGCGACGAGCGGCTGTCGTTGGAATTGTTGCGGTTGTCGCCCATCAGGAAATAATGGCCTTCCGGCACGATGTACGGGCCGTAGTCGCTGTACATCCGCGCGGACAGGAACTTCTCGGTGTACTTCACGCCGTTGACGTACAGGTAGCCGCCGGAAATCTGAACCGTATCGCCCGGCAGACCCACCACGCGCTTGACAAAATTCGTGCTGCCGCGGTCAGGATAGCGGCACACCACGACATCGAAGCGCTCCGGCTCGCCGCCCAGCACAATCGGCTGATTGAAGAAGTACGACGTGCCATAATGCAGCTTGCTCATAATCATGATTTCGCCGTTGTGCAGCGTCGGATACATGCTGTTGCCGTCCACCACCACGGGCGAACCCACGAATGCTTTCAGCAGGAGGACGAGCAACAGTGCGCCGACAAGTGTCGCAATCCACTCCATGGCGTTCTGCTTTGCGGGCTTTTTCACCTTCGGGGTGACGACGTAGCCCTTTTTCATCATGCGCTGCTGCCATTTGGTGTAATACAGGGCGGATTCTTCTTTCTTTTCGGCAGACTCCGGCGCGTTTTCGGGGGAGGAAGGGGCGGATTCCGCCTGTTTGACCTGTTCGGGTTCAAGGTTGGACATGGGGGAAAACCTCGCTTTCATGATGCAAAGGAATGCTGCGCACAATAAACGAATGGGCGGAGCGATTCGCTGCACGTTTCACGTCAGGAAATTTCTGACTTATTCGGCAACCAACTGGTCAACGCATTTCATCAGAACTTCCTCAAGAAAATTCGCCAGAATAGGGGAAAATCCTGCCGAAACATCAAAAAGTTGCAGAAAGTTTACAAACCGTCAAGCGTCGCCGTTGAGCCAGAAGGCGGGCTTCACCAGCACGGTTTCGTGCTCTTGGTCAATGTCCATCACCATCAGCGACTTTTCGCCCATCACGCGCTTCTTCACGGGTTTTGCGGTGGACATCACGAACGTCATGCCGACGACATCGACATTGAACTCGCGCATCAGGTCGACCATGCCCTTCGCCGTGCCGCCGCCTTTGAGAAAGTCGTCCACAATCAGGCACTTCTGCCCCTCCTGCACCGCGCGGCGCGAAAGGCTCATCGTCTCGATATGGCCGGACGACCCGGAAACGTAGTTGATGTTGACCGCGCTGCCTTCGTAGACCTTGGAAGAACGGCGCGCAATCACCAACGGCACGCCCAGCGCGTTCGCGGTGGCGAAGGCGACGGGGATGCCCTTCGTCTCCATCGTCAGCACAAAATCCGGCGCGGCGGCATAGTATTCCGTCGCCATGATTTCGCCCATGCGGGTGACGATTTCGGGCGTGGAGAGAATGTCGCTGTAATAGAGGAAGCCGCCGGGCAGAACACGCCCTTCTTCGCTCAGCTGCTGGCAGAGGTCGCCGATGAACTTGCGCGCTTCGGGACGGCGAACCTTCGTGCGATAGCGAACACCGCCCGCCGCGCCCGTGACCGTTTCCAGCTCGCCCAGCCCGAAGTGCGCCACAACGTCGCGCAGGATATCAATATCCTCGCTCATGGTCGATTTGGCAGACCCGAAGAGGTCGCAAAAATAGGAAAGCGTGAAGATGCGGTTCGGCTTGGCGGCAAGAATCTTCATCATAGCGCTCATGCGCTCGTTGCGGCGGATTTTGTCCACGGGGGTATCGCTCCTTTATCGGTGGTCGAATGCGAATCCCGATGCAACTGAATCATCCGGGAATCGTATGGAAATGGTACGGCTTTTTCGGGCACACCGGAGCAAATCAGGCAAAATAAAAAATCCGGCGATGCCTGAATCGTATTATAGCACAAATCTACGAATGATGGAAGAGGGCAAAATAAAAAAAGTTCGGTTTTTGTGCAAATGCGCGCAATCATCCGCCGAAGGAGTATCACCATGGACAAAACAGGCAAAATTGCATGAGAAAAGGACAAAAATCAGCCGCTTTCCGTTGCAAAATGGCGAAAATCACCCGAAAGGCAGGAAAAAAATCCGCTCCCTCTTGCATTTTTGGCAGGGAAATAGTATACTTATATTCGGACAAAAAAGAAGGAGGTGGTTCACCTATGAAGTCCGTGAACATCAAGCTGAACCTGATGACCGATGGTGCCAAGTTCGTCCAGATCGTTGGCGCGTATCCGTATGACATGGATCTGCGCAGCGGCCGTCACGTTGTGGATGCTAAGTCCATTCTGGGCATCTTCTCCCTCGACTGGAGCAAGCCTGTGACGATGGAGATTTACTCCGACGATTGCGACGACCTGCTGGCCGAGATCAAGCCCTTCCTCGCGTAAGCGTCAGGGGGCATTCAGGACAATCAGCTGCGGAAAGGGCTGCAATGGGGCAAGTGCCGCCGGCGCGGACTTTCTGCCGACAAGCGCATCCCCTCAGCCTCTGGCGGAGGGGGTGTTTTCGTAAATTCGCAGAATAAAAAGCGGGATGTACCCCAAGCGTGACGGCGCCCGAAGGGGTGGAGGGGGAGCGCGGAAAGCCCCTCCTCGCGTCCGCAGACGCGAAACCCTCTGCGTCAAAGCGCAATATTATTATGGTAGAAAAAAATCCGCAAGGGAAGGAGGACGAACCCGCGTGCAGCGCAAAATTATCCCCGATGCCGAGAACCGGCTGCTCATCCTCTATGCCCTCAAAACCGTCGGCGCAATGACCGACCAGCAGCTGCTGATTGTCATGACCGACACCGACTTGATGAACTATATCACCCTCCAGCTGACGATTGCGGATTTGGAGAGCGAGGGCAAACTGCGCCGTCAGGGCGACACATCCGGCGGGACGCTCGAATTGACCGACGCGGGACGCTACCTTCTCAACAGCTTCGAGATGCACATTCCGGTCAGCCGTCGCGGGCTGATTGACAGCGGCGCGGCGCAGTGGCGCGAGCGGTTCGCGGCGGAACAGATGGCGGCGGTGGAGATTTTCGATCTCCCGAACGGCGAAAAGGGGCTGCACCTGCGCATCGTCGACCGCCGAAACGTCCTGCTGGACATCACTTTCGCCCTGCCGACGGGCAAACGCATCAACTGCCTCCAGCAGCGCTGGCAGCAGTGCATGAATCAGGTCTACCTGCTCCTGCTGTCCACCTTGGGCGGCGGCCACACGCCGGAAAAGAAGCTGCCGGACGGGTGCAGCGTGCTGCAGGTGAGCGACTCGGAGTGGCTGACGACCGCCTGCGACAACCCGACGCAGCCGACCATTACGCTGATGGTGAGCCTGCCGACCGAGGAAACGGCGCATGAATGCGCAGCCGCTTTTCCGACCATGAGCGCTGTCGTTCGCGACGCGATTCTGGCGCTCCTGGACGGCGCACAGCTGCCGTAATGCCGCGCGCCGCACACTTTTCCCGAAAAAAAGTAAATTTCCTCTTGACAAAGCGGTGGAAACGTGGTATGCTAACAAAGCTGGTTCCATTATGGAGAGATGGCCGAGCGGTTGATGGCGCTGGTCTTGAAAACCAGTGATACCGAAAGGTACCGGGGGTTCGAATCCCTCTCTCTCCGCCAGTTTTCTTAACTGCATACGAGCTTGACATGGAGAAGTACCCAAGTGGCCGAAGGGGCTCCCCTGCTAAGGGAGTAGTGTGAGTAATCGCAGCCCGGGTTCAAATCCCGGCTTCTCCGCCAAAAACCCCGGAAACGTTGCGTTTCCGGGGTTTTTCGTATGCGGATTTTTATGTAGTGAAAAAGCCGTGAACGCGCTGACAAAATCCCGCGGGATTCAAACGAATCCTTCACCCAAGATACCTGTGAAGAACCAGCGCCCTCATCGGTTAATCCACAGGCACGCCAAGGTCACCACCACAGCAGCTGCGCAAAGAATCCCCAAAACGATAAACCCCATGCGTTCATCTCCTTCCACCGCGGCGAAGTCCTGTCGGAATAGGATGTGCAGACAGGGAGGAAAATATGCCGTATGGGTGGATTTTTTCCATGGGGACAGGAAAATATGTTGTAGACAGCAGCGCTTTCGGAAAAAAATGCACAAAAATCCCCGGAAGCCTTACACTTCCGGGGGATTTTCTCCTGTACGCCCGGCAGGAGTCGAACCTGTGACCTTCAGAGTCGGAGTCTGACGCTCTATCCAACTGAGCTACGGGCGCTCATCAGCTTAACTATTTTACCACAGCAGGGGAGGATTGTCAAGCGGAAATGCGGAAAAATCGCGGGAAGGGATCGAAAGGAAAGCGGAAAGGTATCCGCACGGGCGCGAAGCGGGGGAAAATCAGCTATCGAAAAATATCTGCCACATTTTCTGCGCATTGGGGGGAGATTTTTTAAAGAAATGCCGCTTGCCCTCTTCTCAAACGGGCAAAAAACTGTTACAATAATACAAGAGCAGAAGATGCTCAAATCACGAGAGGAGAATGAATCCATGAAGAAGCTCGTTTCTCTCATCCTGGCGCTGGCGATGGTGCTGTGCGCGGTTTCCTTCGCGTCTGCGGATGAAACCTACCGCGTGGCGATGATTACCGACTCCGGCGACATCACCGACCAGTCCTTCAACCAGACGACCTACGAGGCCTGCAAGGCGTTCTGCGAGGCCAACGGCGTCGACTTCAACTACTTCAAGCCCACCGGTGACTCCGACGCGGAGCGCATCGCGCAGGTCGAAGCGGCCATCGACGAAGGCTACAACGTCATCGTCATGCCCGGCTACCTGTTCGCAGCGACGATTGGCGAGTGCCAGCCGACGTACCCGGACGTGAAGTTCATCGCGCTGGACGTGAGCGAGTATGACCTCACCTCCAACGGCGTTGACCTGAGCAACGCGTCCAACCTGTTCTCTGCTGTGTATCAGGAAGAACTTTCCGGCTACATGGCGGGCTATGCGGCAGTGAAGATGGGCTACAAGAAGCTCGGCTTCCTCGGCGGCATGGAGGTTCCGGCGGTGCAGCGCTTCGGCTACGGCTTCGTGCAGGGCGCGAATGACGCGGCGGTGGAACTGGGCATCGCGGCGGACGTCTCCTGCGAATACGTCTATGGCGGTAAGTTCATGGGTGACGCGGACATCACCGCGTACATGGACAACTGGTACGCTAATCTGGGCGTGGAAGTCGTCTTCGCTTGCGGCGGCGGCATCTACACCTCTGCGGCTTCTGCAGCTGCGAAGGTCGGCGGCAAGCTGATCGGCGTTGACTCTGACCAGTCTCCCATCATCAACCAGTATGCGGACGGCATGACGGTTACTTCCGCCATGAAGGGTCTGGCGGCGACGGTTAAGACGCTGCTGACCGATACCGTTGCGGGCAACTTCGACCTGCACGCGGGCAAGGTGGAGAACCTCGGCCTCGTGTCTGGCGACGACCTGACCCTGAACTACGTCGGCCTGCCCGTGGAGACCACGGAATGGAACGACACCTTCACCGTGGATGACTACACCGCGCTGGTGAAGGCGATGGTGGATGGCAAAGTGACCGTTTCCAGCGACATTACCGTGCGTCCGGAAACGACCATTGCGGTCAACTACAACGGCAACATCAAGTAATCTCACCTTCCGGGGGATGGCAACGTCCCCCGGATTCTGACAAGAGCTTCCGCCGGGGGAGTCCTCTGCCGCGCGGAAGTTTTTGTCAGAATCAAGCGCGTTTTCGGCGCACACGGGGAATCATCCGCCGCAAAATCGGCGAAATCAATGGGGAAAACAGAACATCAAGGAGGAAATGCTTCATGGAGAAACAGCGCGTTCAAACGCCGGACGAAAGCACGCCTTATGCCATCGAAATGCTGCATATCACCAAGCGCTTTCCCGGCATCATTGCCAATGACGACATCACCCTCCAGCTGCGCCACGGCGAAATCCACGCGCTGCTGGGTGAGAACGGCGCGGGCAAATCGACGCTGATGAGCGTCCTTTTCGGCTTGTATCAGCCTGAGAAAGGCGAAATCAGGAAGGATGGCGAAACGGTGTCCATCCGCAACCCCAATGACGCCACCGCGCTGGGCATTGGCATGGTACACCAGCACTTCAAGCTGGTGGAGTGCTTCACCGTGCTGGACAACATCATTCTGGGCGTTGAACCGACAAAATTCGGCTTCCTGCAAAAGAAAGAGGCGCGGCAGAAGGTGCTGGCGCTGTCCGAGCGTTACGGGCTGCACGTCGACCCCGACGCGAAGGTGGAGGATATCACCGTTGGGATGCAGCAGCGCACGGAAATCCTCAAAATGCTCTACCGCGACAACGAAATCCTGATTTTCGACGAGCCGACCGCCGTCCTGACGCCGCAGGAGATTGACGAACTGATGCAGATTATGCGCAATCTGGCGGCGGAGGGCAAGTCTATCCTCTTCATCTCCCATAAGCTGGCGGAGATTATGGCGGTTTCCGACCGCTGCACGGTGCTGCGCAAGGGCAAGTACATCGGCACGGTGAACACGAAGGATACCACGCCGGAGGAACTGTCCGCGATGATGGTCGGGCGCAACGTCAACTTCCACGTCGAGAAGAAACCGGCGCAGCCCGGCGAGGTCGTGCTGAAGGTAGAAAACATGACCGTCGCGTCCCATGTGCACAAGAACAACGCTGTCAAAAATGTGTCGCTGGAGGTGCGCGCGGGCGAAATCGTCTGCCTTGCGGGCATTGATGGCAACGGTCAGACGGAGTTCGTGTACGGTCTGACGGGCTTGGAACCGCTCGTCAGCGGCAAAATCTACCTGGATGGGCAGAATATCACCCGCGCGTCGATTCGCCGGCGTTCGCTGGACGGCATGAGCCACATCCCGGAGGATCGCCACAAGCACGGCTTGGTGCTGGATTACTCGCTGGAGGACAACATCGTCCTGCAGCGCTATTTCGACCCGGAATTCACGCGTGCGGGCTTCCTGCGCCGCAAGAACATCCGCGCCTATGCCAATCGGCTGATTGACCAGTACGACATCCGCTCCGGGCAGGGCGCAACCACCATCGCCCGCAGCATGTCCGGCGGCAATCAGCAGAAGGCGATTGTCGCGCGCGAAATCGACCGCTCGCCGCACCTGCTGATTGCCATGCAGCCCACGCGCGGTTTGGACGTGGGCGCGATTGAGTACATCCACAAGCAGATTATCGCCGCGCGCGACGAGGGCAAGGCGGTGCTGCTGGTTTCGCTGGAGATGGACGAGGTGCTGGACGTGTCCGACCGTATTCTTGTGATGTACGAAGGCGAAATCGTCGGCGAGCTTGACCCGAAAACGACGACGGCGGAAGAAATCGGCCTGTATATGGCGGGCGCGAAACGGGAGGTGCGGTAAAGATGGCAAACAAACCCAAGAAAGTCCGGCAGCGCAGGTCGATGCTGCAAATTCCCGGCGTGCAAACGATTCTCTCGTCGCTGCTGTGTATCGTGCTGGGGCTGCTGGTCGGCTTCGTCGTGCTGCTGCTGATTGACCACGGCGTGAGCGAAAAGACGGGCAACCTCAACGCCATTGATGCGATTCTGGTTATCATCAAGAACTTCTGGAAGTATGGCAGCAGCACCGCGCAGATGAAGTATCTGGGCAACACGCTGGTCAAGACTGCGCCGCTGCTCATGTGCGGCTTGTCGGTGCTGTTCGCCTACAAGGTGGGCTTGTTCAACATTGGCGCGGCGGGTCAGTACGTCGTGGGCGCGGGTGCGGCGCTGTACTGTGCACTGGCGTGGAACATGCCGTGGTATGTGTGCCTGCTGGCGGCGGCGCTCGCGGGTGCGCTGCTGGCGTGCATCTCCGGCGCGCTCAAAGCATTCTGCAACGTCAACGAGGTCATCTCCTGCATTCTGCTCAACTGGATCAGCCTCTATGCCGTCAACAGCCTGCTGTCGCTCGTGAAGGACAGCAACACCCCTTACACCGTCAAGCTGAGCGTGGGCAATCCGAGCGCGCTGATGCCGTCGCTGGGGCTGGAAAAGCTGTTCTCCAACAACCGCTATGTTACCATTGCCATTCCGCTGGCGATTGTCATTGCCGTGCTGATTTGGGTGCTGCTGAGCAAAACGAAGCTGGGCTACGAGCTGAAGGCGACCGGGCTGAACAAGAATGCCGCGAAATACTGCGGGATGCGCGAAAAGCAGAATCTCATCCTGACGATGGGAATTGCGGGCGCGCTGGCGGGCATCGGCGCGGGCTTCATGTTCCTCTCTGGCTTTGAGGAATGGGCAGTGGCGCAGTCGGCGGTTCCGGCGATGGGCTTCAACGGCATTGCCGCGGCGTTCCTCGGCGGTCTGCACCCGATTGGCACGATTTTCGCATCCTTCTTCATCCAGCACATCACCTTCGGCGGCGCGTATGTTGACCGCGCCATCTATTCTTCGCAGATTTCCGACCTCATTTCGGCGGTCATCATCTACATGTGCGGCTTCGTGCTGTTCTTCCGGCAGGTTATGACGCGCCTGGCGGAGCGCAAAGCGGAAGCGAACCTGCGGAAGGAGGCGAATCTCAAATGACACTCTTGCTGCAATATATGCTGATGTTTGCATCAGTCCTGCTGCTGGTGGCGCTGGGCGGCTGCTTCTCGGAGCATTCCGGCGTGATTAACATCGGGCTGGAGGGCATCATGGTTTTCGGCGCGCTTGGCGGTGCGCTGATGATGAAGTACATGCCCGACGGCACGGCGGTCGTCGTGGTCATCCTCCTGACGACGCTGATGGCGATGATTTTTGGGATGCTGTATTCGCTCCTGCTGGCGGTCGCGGCGATTAACTTCAAGGCAGACCAGACGCTCGTCGGCACGGCGATGAACCTGCTCGGCACGGCGGCGGCGACGGTCATCGTCAAGGCCATCAACATTGCCGAAGACGTGTCGAATGTGTCCTCAGCCATTACCTACATCAACGTCAAAAAGGCGTTTCTGGTGGATATCAATGGCTTCGAGTTCAACTGGTTCATGCTCATGGCGGCGATGCTGCTGGTGATTTCGTATGTTCTGCTGTACAAGACGCGCTTCGGTCTGCGTTTGCAGGCTTGCGGCGAGCATCCGCAGGCGGCGGATTCCGTGGGCATCAACGTCTACAAAATGCGCTATGCGGGCGTGATGATTTCCGGCGTGCTCGGCGGATTGGGCGGCTTGGTGTACATCACGGCGGGCGTGAGCGAGTGGAAATTCGAGAACGGCGTGGCGGGCTTCGGCTTCCTTGCGCTGGCGGTGATGATTTTCGGGCAGTGGAAGCCCCTGCGGATTGCGCTGGCGGCGCTGCTGTTCGGGCTGTTCCGCAGCTTGAGCAACGTCTACACCGGCTTTGACTTCCTCGCGCAGCTGAACCTGCCCAGCACCTTCTACAACATGCTGCCGTACATCATTTCGCTCCTTGTGCTGGCGCTGACGAGCAGCAAGTCCCGCGCGCCGAAGGCCGAGGGTATCCCATACGACAAGGGAAGCAGGTAAGGAGGGTGCCCATGTTCCCCTGCGACGTGGAAATCACGGACTTTCGCCTGCACACCGCAAGCGGCGCACCTGTGCTGACACTCTCCTTTTGTGCTGATGGCAAAGCGCAAACGCTCCGTTTCCTGTCCATAAGCGACGTGACGCTGCGTTTTCCCGCCATCCCGATGCAGATTTGCGGCTTCGAGATTCGCGACCACCGCGCGGACGGCTGGGATGCCGACCAGCGCTACGAAATCAGCGACTTCGAGGACGGCGCGCTGCACTTCTTCTGCCGCGAAATCGAGACCGAAAACGGCGAACCGCTGTCGTGATGCTGGCAAAATGGAAAACGAACGCCCTGCCGGGGTGAAAAATTCCGGCAGGGCGATTTTTATGCAAAAGTGTTTTGAAAACCAGAGTGCAGGAAAAGCAGCCAAGCCGCGTAGCAACCGCTACTCTTTCCCGCAAGAAACTTTTGCGGCAGGGGGAGTCCAGAAGGGACTGAAGTCCAGACTTGCACCCTCTTCAGCGCCCTCAGGGCGCTCTTTGGAACCTTTCTGTCGCAACAGAAAGTAACGTTTTCGCCTCCGCAGAGGCGACGGGAGCAGCGGATAAAATCAAGATGGATGTTGAAGTCAATCAGCTGTAAAATCCCCCCGAAACACCGCGTGACAGCGTGTGCAGCGCATTGTCACCCAAACCCAAGTGAACATATCGTCGGGATTCGCAAACGCCGCGAGTTCCTCCGCCTCCGGGTACTCAAAGGTCAACCGCAGCTGAAACGCCGCATTCCGGCACTTTGGGCAAATCGCCGGATGCAGGGGAATCGGCGCGGGCGGCTGCCTGTCATCCAGCACATTCGCATAGCCGTCGCATCGGCTGTCAAAAAGCGGAACGTCGCCGTCTGGCTGATGAAGCGCAACGCAAAGCACGTCCCCATCCGCCAGAAGCTGATTTCGCCCGAAAAGCCCGCGTTGCAGCCTTCCGCAGAGCTGAATTCGCAGATCTTGCGAGCCGTTCAGCACAATCGCACAGCGGACGCAGCTGGCTGTGCCGTCCACATCGGCGGCATAGGGACGCACGGCGGCGGGAAGCAGCATGAAACATCCTCCTATTCCAAAAGCGGCAGGGGATTCCTCCACCTGCCGCCAAAGTTCCCTTACTTCATCCGTTCTTCCAGTTCGGCGCGGCGGGCTTCGTAGCCGGGCTTGCCGAGCAGGGCGAACATGTTCTTCTTGTAGGCTTCGACGCCGGGCTGGTCGAAGGGGTTCACGCCCAGCAGATAGCCGGACAGACCGCACGCCTTCTCGAAGAAGTACACCAGATAGCCGAAGTGGTAGGCATCGGCTTCGTCAATCTCGATGATGATGTTGGGCGTGCCGCCGTCCATGTGCGCCATCAGCGTGCCCTGATACGCCTTGCTGTCCACAAACTGCACGGACTTGCCCGCCAGATAGTTCAGACCGTCGATGTCCTCGTCCGCCGCCTCGATGACCAGCTCACTGCGCGGATTCTTCACCCACACAACCGTCTCGAACAGGCTGCGCGTGCCATCCTGAATGAACTGCCCGATGGAGTGCAGGTCGGTAGAAAAATTCGCTGCCGTCGGGAAAATGCCCTTGTTGTCCTTGCCCTCGCTCTCGGCGAACAGCTGCTTGAACCACTCGCCGGTCATCATCAGCGCCGGCTCGTAGTTCACCAGAATCTCGATGTTCTTGCCCTTGCGATAGAGGATGTTGCGCAGCGCGGCATACTTGTAGGCGGGGTTGGTGTCCAACGTGCCCTCCTTGCAGCATTCGCGCGCGTCCGCCGCGCCCTTCATCATCGCGGCAATGTCGATGCCTGCCGCCGCAATTGGCAAAAGACCCACCGCCGTCAGCACGGAGAAGCGTCCGCCGACGTCATCCGGCACGACGAAGGACTCGTAGCCCTCGACGTTCGCCAGATTCTTCAACGCACCGCGCGCCTTGTCGGTCGTGGCGTAAATGCGGCCCTTCGCACCCTCTGCGCCATACTTTTCTTCCAGCATCTTCTTGAACACGCGGAAAGCAATCGCGGGTTCGGTCGTCGTGCCGGACTTGGAGATGATGTTGACGGAGAAGTCACGGTCGCCGATAATCTTCACCACGTCATTGATATAGGAAGAAGAAATGTTGTTGCCCACGAAGTAGATTTCCGGGATGCCCTTTTCACGCACGCCGTTGTACATCTGCCCCTTGCAGAACTCAATGGCCGCGCGCGCGCCGAGGTACGAGCCGCCGATGCCGATGACAACCAGCACATCGCTGTCGCTCTGGATCTTTTTCGCCGCCTTCTGGATACGGGCAAACTCTTCCTTGTCGTAATTCACGGGAAGGTCGAGCCAGCCGAGGAAATCACTGCCCGCGCCCTTGCCGGTCAGCAGTTCGTCATTGACTGCATTCAGCAGGGTTTCCATGTTCGTCAGTTCCGCAGGCTTCACGAAGCCGTTCACGCCTGTGGTTTTCAGTTCCATAGCCATGAGAATATCCCCCTCTTTTTGTGTCAAGCGGCGAAAGGGAAAGACCAAATGCCGCTTCTGCGTGTATTATATAGCGTTTTGGGCGAAATGGCAAGCCCATTTTTGTTTCTGATGGCGCAGAAACAGGCAGACGCAGGGGTTTCGCCTCTGCGGAGGCGACGAAGGGCATGAAAACAGACGAAGTCTGCGATCGCCCTTTGGAAACCTTCGGTCGCCATCTTCATACTTTTGGGGTATCGCGGCTTCTTTTCCCCGTTCGCGAATAAACACGCGGGCATAGCAGGGGAGTGTCACCAACTGAATCGCGCGAAAGGGAGTCCAGAGGGTCGAAGACCCTTTGGTGGGGTCAAGGGGCGAAGCCCCTTGCGGCTTCTGGTCAAAAAAGAAAAATTTTTTTGCAAAAGCAGCAGGAATTTTCGAGGGAGCGTCGAAATATATAAACACAAGGACAGAGAAAGGACGTGATGCCGATGGCGCATCAGAATCAGCGGAAGCGCTGACAAGTGTCCATGTGCTTCCGCAGGAATTATCAACTGCGAAAGGAGCAACTGATTTTATGAAGTTGACGATTTATGCGAAGAATATGACGGTTTCTCCCCATGTGACCCGCCGCATTGAGAAAAAGACGGAGCGCATGAGCCGCTATCTCCTGCCCGATACGGAAATGCAGGTTCGGCTGAGCAAGGAACCCAAGCGCGATATTCGCACCGTCGAAATCACCGTCCCCATGGGCAATGGCGTTATCCTCCGCTCGGAGGCCTCTGAGCCCGAAAACCTCTTCCTCGCCATTGATCAGGCGCTGGCGAAGATGGAACGTCAGATTCACCGCCACCGCTCGAAGCTTGGCAAGCGCATCCGCGACGATGCTTTTGCCAGCAATGAGCTGGAATTTATCGAGGATGAGGATGCCGCGGCGGAAGAGAGCGTGCCGGAAATCGTTCGCCGCAAGACCTTCCCCGTGCGTCCGATGTCTGTAGAGGACGCCGCTGTTCAGATGGAAATGCTGGAACACAGCTTCTTCGCGTTCGTCAACGCCGAAACCGAGGAAATCAACGTGTTGTATCAGCGCAAAGACGGAAAACTGGGCTTATTGGAGCCGGAAAACTGAGGAATCTCTGACTTATTCGGCAGTCATCTGGCGAATGTCTTTTCCGCCATCTGCTGCTTGACAAAATCTCGATTTACCTCCAGTAAACCTTCGATTTTGTCAATTGCATCTGACGAAAAATTCATCCACCATCTGACCACCTCATTTCATCAGAGCTTCCTAACGCTCCCCGTGGGCGGTGCGAGCCGCCTGCCCAGTCCATGCTGTCTGAGCCTTGAAACATATAGGTCAACCCCGACAATTGCATAACGAAGAGCCTGCTGCAAGCGGATTGCGGCAGGCTTTTTTCGCGTGCAGGCGGATGATGCAGAAAAGCAGACAAAAATTCGCCGAAATATGCAGAATCAGCAGGAAAATCGGTGCGCCATCGCGAATTTTTATGGAAACATGCCGCAAGGAGGTTGAACATGCAGCATTATCTTTTCGTTCATTTTCGGGAGAAAACATCCCCTGACGGCGAACAGGTGCACTTCGCCATCAGCCGCGACGGATTCCACTGGCAGGCGCTCAACGGCGGACATCCTGTCCTCTGGGCATACTATGGCGACCGCGGCGTGCGCGATATGACCATCGTCCGTGACCACACATCCGGAAAATTCCACATTTTCGCGACTGACCTCAGCCTGTCCTACGGGATGCGCAACCAATATCAGCACTCATGGCGGAATATCGGGCTAAACGGCAGCAGAGATTTGGCGCATTGGGTGTCCGATGACCTCGTGCATTGGTCGGAGGAGGAAATGGTGCGCTTCGGCACGGACGACATGGGCTGCGTCTGGGCGCCTGACGTGATTTTTGACAGCGAGCATGGCGAATATCTCGTGCACTGGTCGTCGAAGCACCGCTGCAACAACTTCGGGAATATGGCGATTTACGGCAGTCGGACAAAAGATTTCGTCCATTACAGCGAACCGGAATTGATTTACCGCAAGCCGGACAGCAGCATCATCGACTCCGCCATGTACGAGGAGAAAGGCAAATTCTATCTTTTTGTGAAAAGCAGCCCGAACCCGGACAACCTGCTGCTGCTCGTCAGCGACCATGTGAATGGAAAATTCGAGCGCGTGGAAGGCTTCGATGATTCGATGGGCGCGCAGACGAAGGGCATGTATGAAGCGCCGACCGCCGTCAAACTCGCCGACGGCCGCTGGTGCCTGTTTGCGGATTTCTACGGCGCGGGCTGCGCGGGGCAGGGGTACGTTCCGTTCGTGTCGGATGACCTGACGAAGGGCGTTTTCACCCGCGCAGATGAGGCTTTCCATTTTCCCTACGGCTTTAAGCACGGCACGATTCTGCCGATTACGGAGGAGGAGTACGAGCGGATGCTGGCGCGCGACTGGACAGACGTGCCGGACTTGCGGTAAACCCCTATATTTCGCCGGATTTTGACGAAAATCGGTTGACATGCCCCCCGCAAACTGCTATCATGGACACTGGCTGCGTATGGAAATGCGCAAACCGGGGAAAAATCAATCAGACAAATGGCGGGAATGCCCGCGGTTGAGGTGCTTTCATGTTAGACATCCAGCATTTGTCCTTTGCCGTCACGAATGAGGCGGCGGGAAAGGAAATCCTCCATGATATTACGCTGACGGTGGACAGCGGGCGTTTTGTGGTCATCACCGGGCCGAACGGCGGCGGAAAATCGACGCTGGCGAAGATGATTGCCGGCATCGAGAAGCCGACGGCAGGCAAAATTCTGCTCGACGGCACGGACATGACCGACCTGTCTATCACCGACCGCGCCAAACTCGGCGTCAGCTACGCCTTCCAGCAGCCCGTGCGCTTCAAGGGCATCACCGTGCTGGATTTGCTGCGGATTGCGTCGGGCAAGCGCCTATCGGTCAGCGAAGCGTGCGCGATTTTGTCCGAAGTGGGGCTTTGCGCGCGGGATTATGTAAACCGTGAGGTAAACGGCAGCCTGTCCGGCGGCGAACTCAAGCGCATTGAGATTGCAACGGTGCTCACGCGCGGCACGCAGCTGTCCGTGTTTGACGAGCCGGAAGCGGGCATCGACCTGTGGAGCTTCCAGAACCTCATCAGCGTCTTTGAGCGGATGCGGCAGGTGCGCAGCGACCGCACCATCCTCGTCATCAGCCATCAGGAGCGCATTCTGAACATTGCGGATGAAATCATTGTGCTGGCGGAAGGAAAAATCGTCAGCCACGGCAGCCGCGCGGAAATTCTGCCGACGCTGCTGGGCACGCCGTCCGCCGTCAGCGCGTGCGCACAATTGGAAAAGACCACCGGGAAGGAGGGCAACTGCTGATGAGCGAGAAGATTACGGCTGTTCAGCGCAGACTTCTGGAAGAAGTGGCGGATTTGCACGGCGTGCCGGAGGGCGCATACAACATCCGCGCGAATGGGCATTTGGCGTCGCGCCAGACGACGGCGAACATCAGCATCGAGTCCAAGACGGATGTGTCCGGCATCGACATCCGCATCAAGCCCGGCACGGTCAACGAGAGCGTGCACATTCCGGTCGTGCTAAGCGAAAGCGGCCTGAAGGAAATGGTCTACAATGATTTCTACATCGGCGAGGGCAGCGACGTGCTGATTGTCGCGGGCTGCGGCATCGACAACTGCGGTTCGCAGGATTCCCAGCACGATGGGCTGCACCGCTTCTTCGTGGAGAAAAACGCGCGCGTCCGCTACGTCGAGAAGCACTACGGTTCGGGCGACGGCACGGGCAAGCGCCTGCTGAATCCCGGCACGGAGGTGCATCTGGCGCAGGGCAGCAGCATGGAGATGGAAATGGTGCAGATTCGCGGCGTGGACAGCACCATCCGCACAACGACCGCGGAGCTGGAAGCCGGTGCGCGCCTTGTCGTCCGCGAACGCCTGATGACCCACGGTGACCAGAAGGCGGAAAGCATCTACGTCGTGACGATGAAGGGCGCGGGCAGCAGCGCGGATGTGGTGAGCCGCTCAGTTGCCAAGGACAACTCGTGGCAGAAGTTCGACAGCCGCCTTGTCGGGCAGGCCGCCTGTTCCGGCCACACGGAGTGCGACGCGATTATCATGGATCACGCGAAGATTCTCGCCGTACCGCAGCTCGAAGCGGACGACCTCGACGCCGCGCTGATTCACGAAGCCGCCATCGGCAAGATTGCGGGTGAGCAGATTATCAAGCTGATGACCCTTGGGCTGACCGAGCAGGAAGCGGAAGAGCAGATTATCAGCGGGTTCTTGAAGTGAGATACACGCGAAAGACAGGAGAATTCGGATGACAAAGCGCAGGGCAATACTGCTGATTGCAGGAATGTTTCTGCTGGCGGCGCTGGCATTGTGGCTGAATGCGCCCAAACAGGCGACACAGCCGGAGGCGGACGCGGTAACGACGGAATATGACTGGGCGCTGAAAATCAGCAGAACGGCGCGCACGGAAATGCCGATTCAAGAATTGCTGAATGCGCTGATTGCAGAAAACTGCCCTGCGCAGATGGTGACGCACGCGCGAACGCTCCACACCAGCCCCAAGGGCGAGGATGCGTGGGAGACAAGCAGCTACGGCGAAGTGGAGCTGATTTTCCCAGAAATGGTGCGAATTGTGCTGCTGGTGTCCCCAGACACGGCGGATACGGATGCCAATGCGGCGTATGCCATCCTGAATAATGGCGCAGAAGCGGTTCCGCTGACGGATGCGGCGGTCACTGCCATCCCAAACTGGCGGATTACCAACATGATGCTGCTCTCCGCCGAATCCGACGACTTCGCGAACATCCAACTTTCTTCCTATGCGGAAACAATACTGCTCGGAACGTAATACCATATTAATGAACGCTGCACAAAGCGCGCATCCTCTCCGCAGGCTGCGCGCTTTCAATTTACTTTCATCCCTCGTTTCCCTTGCCTTTTTGTCCCTTTTCGCCTATAATACAACCAGAAAATCGCCTTTCCCGCCATCGGCAGGAAGAAAGGAAGCTATATGTCTGACCGCACATTCGCCACCCACCAGATCCGCCGCGCTATCCCTGTCCCGACGCTGTGGGACTTTGCTGCCCTTGACACCGACGCACCCGTCCCCGCGCGGCTGCCCGTCCCCAGCGCATGGGAGCTTGTCCCTGCGCTCCACAACTACCGCGGGCGCGCGCACTACACGACCCGCATTCGCTGCGGGGGCAATATCCGCCTGTCCTTCGGCGGCGTGTCCTTCCGCGCACGCGTCCTGCTGGATGGCAATGAAATCGCCCGGCACTACGGCGCGTTCACCGCGTTTGAGACAGTCGTGCGCCACCTGCCCGACGGCGAACATGCGCTGACCGTCGAGGTGGACAACCGTTTCGGGGAGGATTCCGCCCTGCATGTTCCGAATGACTACTATTCTTATGGCGGCATCACGCGCCCGGTCGTCATTGAGCAGCTGCCGGACGTGTTTGTGGAGCGCGTCGGCATCACGACGAAGCGCGCGGCGGACGGCTGGACGGCGGATATTTCCGCAACCGTCCGCAATCTGGCGGATGACGATGCGTCGGCGGACGTCGCCCTCACCCTTGCCGGGCAGAAGTTCACCCAAACCGCGCATATCCCGGCGGACAGCACCGCCATCATCCGCATTCCCGATGCGCATTATGCGGATGTGACCGCGTGGACGCCTGACACGCCCGCACTCTACGCCCTCCGCGCTGAAATCCGCGAAGGAAATCAAGTGCTGGATGACCTGATTGACCGCGTGGGCTTCCGTGAAATCAGCATTTCCGGAATGGATTTGCTGCTCAACGGCGAGAAGCTCCGCTTGATGGGCTTCAACCGCCACGAGGAGTACGGCGCGTTCGGCTGCGCGGTGCCGCTGCAGGCGATGGCGCAGGACATCCTGATGATGAAGGACATGGGCTGCAACTGCGTCCGCACCTGCCACTACCCCAACGACCCGCGATTCCTCGACCTCTGCGATGAAATGGGGCTGCTGGTGTGGGAGGAGGCGCACGCGCGCGGCTTGCAGGAAGAGCAAATGCGCAACCCGAACTTCATGCCGCAGACAAGGCAGTGCGTGCGCGAAATGGTTGCCCAGCACCGCAATCACCCGTCCATTTTCATCTGGGGCTGCCTGAACGAGTGCGCGGACAACTGCGATTACGGCGCGGACTGCTATCGCGAAGTCTATGCGCTCCTGCACGACTTGGACGCGTCCCGCCCGATGACCGCTGCGCTCTTGGAGCGCCCCGGCAGCCTTGTCTATGGCGACAGCGACGTGGTGAGCGTGAACATCTATCCGCAGTGGTATCACAACACGCCCGTGGCGGAGAGTCTGGCGCAGAAACTCAAGGAAATCCGCGAGCACGGCGGGGCGGGGAAGCCCGTCATCATCAGCGAAATCGGCGCGGGTGGCATTTACGGCTACCATGACCCGCTGGGCGAATCGAAGTGGTCGGAGGAGCGGCAGTGCACAATTCTGCGCGATCAGGTGGAGGCGGTTCTGGCGAACCCGGCGTGCAGCGGCGTGTTCCTGTGGCAGTTCGCGGATTGCCGCGTGACGGAGGAATGGGCGATGCACCGCCCGAAGACGCACAACAACAAGGGCGTGGTGGACGAGTATCGGAGACCGAAGATGAGCTACGCGGTGGTGAAGGAGCTGTTCACCAAGCATCGAGCATAAAATCCTGCAAAAAATTTGCCTCATCCCGAAAAAACAGTTGAAAAACAGGCGTACTTGTGGTATAATCAGCAAGACTACGCACCTTTGTCCTGCGGTCCTTGTGCTGCGGATGCAGTGAGTCGCCGCGAAGGGGCAGAGGGTGGTTGAAGGCATAGCCCGCAATCAAGCGAGGCAGCCCGAAAAACAAGGAGGAAAACAACTATGGCAGTCATTTCCATGAAGCAGCTCCTCGAAGCTGGCGTCCACTTTGGTCATCAGACCCGCCGCTGGAACCCGAAGATGGCGCAGTACATCTTCACCGAGCGCAACGGCATCTACATCATCGACCTGCAGAAGACCGTTCGCAAGATCGACGAAGCGTACGCGTTCGTCCGCGACACCGCCATGCAGGGCAAGACGATCCTGTTCGTCGGCACGAAGAAGCAGGCGCAGGAATCCATCGAGTCCGAAGCGAAGCGCTGCAACATGTACTATGTCAACAACCGCTGGCTGGGCGGCATGCTGACCAACTTCCGCACCATCCAGACCCGTATCCGCCGCCTGAACGACATCGACAAGATGGAGCAGTCCGGCCAGTTCGACCTGCTGCCCAAGAAGGAAGTCATCCAGCTGAAGGCGGAGCGCGAAAAGCTCGAGCAGAACATCGGCGGCATCCGTGAAATGAAGAAGCTGCCCGGCGCGCTGTTCGTTGTTGACCCGCGCAAGGAACACATCGCTGTGACCGAAGCCCGCATCCTGAACATCCCGATCGTTGCGATCGTTGACACCAACTGCGACCCGGACGAAATCGACTACGTCATCCCCGGCAACGACGACGCCATCCGCGCGGTCAAGCTGATCGCCGGCAAGATGGCTGACGCTGTGCTGGAAGGCAAGCAGGGCGAGCAGTCCGCTGAAGAAGCGCCCGTGGAAAAGACCGAGGCGTAATCCCTCGCAAACCCGTTTCAACATCGAAAAAGATTTGGAGGATGAACCTTATGGCGAATATCACTGCTGCTCTGGTCAAGGAGCTCCGCGAGCGTACCAACGCGGGCATGATGGACTGCAAGAAGGCGCTTGTTGAATCCGACGGCGACATGGACAAGGCCATTGACTGGCTGCGCGAAAAGGGACTTGCGCAGGCCGCCAAGAAGGCTGGCCGTATCGCGGCGGAAGGCGCTGTTGTAGCGTACATGACGCCCTGCGGCTGCACCGGCGCGCTGGTGGAAGTCAACTGCGAAACCGACTTCGTTGCCAACACCGACAACTTCAAGAATTTCGCGAACGCCGTTGCGAAGCACGTCGCGCTGGCGAACCCGGCTGACCTCGACGAGCTGATGAAGCAGAAGTTCGTTGACGACGAGTCCAAGACCATCGAAGACATGGTTTCTGACGCGACCGTTGCCATCGGCGAGAAGATCACCGTCCGCCGTTTCGCTCGCTATGAGACCGAAGGCGTTGTGTCTTCCTACATCCACATGGGCGGCAAGGTCGGCGTTATGGTCGAAGTTGCGACCGATGAAGTCGGCAAGAATTCCGACCTCGTGAAGGAATTTGCCCACGACGTGTGCCTGCAGATTGCGGCTGCCAAGCCGGAAGCTGTCCGCCGCGAAGAAGTGGACGCCGACAAGCTGGCGAAGGAAGCCGAAATTCAGCGCGCGAAGGCGATTGAATCCGGCAAGCCCGAAAAGATCGTTGACCGCATCGTCGCGGGTCAGATCGAAAAGTACTACAAGGAAGTGTGCCTGCTTGACCAGCAGTTCGTCAAGGATGGCGACAAGACCATCACCTCTCTGATGAACGAAACCGCCAAGGCAGCTGGCACCACGCTGGACATCGTGCGCTACGTCCGCTTCGAGCGCGGCGAAGGCATCGAGAAGCGCAAGGACGACCTCGCGGCGGAAATCGCTGCGATGAAGAAGGCGTAATTGCGTCTCCATCCGCATAAATATCAGGGAGACTGCGGGAAAAATTCCTGCGGTCTTCCTTTTTTCTATCCTATTTTCTGCATTCATGATTGCCTTGTTTTTCTGCACCCTCTTGCCAAAAAGCGTTTGAAGGAGTAAAATAGAACGTGGGAAAAATGCCGAACGCGGCGACCTTTGCCGCTCGAGGGATGACAACTGAGGAGGAAATTTCATGGCTGTCTACAAACGTGTACTGCTCAAACTCTCCGGCGAGGCGCTGAAAACGGGCAGCGACCTGTTTGATTTCGATCAGGTGCATCGTGCCGCCGCCGTCATCCGCAAAATGGCGGATATGGGCACGCAGATTGGCATTGTCATCGGCGCGGGGAATATCTGGCGCGGCCGTCAGGGCCCGGCGGCGAACATGGACGCCGTTACCGCTGACCAGATGGGGATGCTCGGCACGGTTATCAACTGCCTGTGCATGGCGGACGCGCTGCGTCAGGCGGGCGTGGATGCCGTGGTGATGTCCGCCGTGGATATGAACCGCTTCTGCGAGCCGTTCAACGCCATGACCGCGCGGCGCTATCTGTCCGAAGGGCGCGTGGTGCTGTTCGCGGCAGGGTCGGGCAATCCGTTCTTCTCCACCGACACGGCGGTTGCGCTGCGGGCAATCGAAATGCAGGTGGATGCCATCCTGATGGCGAAGAACATCGACGGTGTGTACACCGCTGACCCGCACAAAGACCCGAACGCAACGCTGATTAAGGACATTACCTATCAGGAAGCGCTGCAGAAGGGCTTGAAGGTGATGGATGCGGCAGCGTTTGCGCTGTGCGCGGAGAATCATGTGCCGATGGTGCGCGTGTTTGGGCTGGATGTGCCGGAGAATTTGATTTCGGTGCTGGAAGGCAGCGATATGGGGACTTTCGTTCATCCCTAAGCGGATGAACCCACGCTTTAGGCATAGTTGACTTCATTAACATAGTGGTCTTGACCGAGGCAACCAGAGGGCTTTCCGATCGCCCTCTGGACTCCTTCGGCTGCACTCCCATGTTACAGTTGGGTAATTGTAACTATTTTCGCGGATAAACACGCGGAAACTGTATGAGAGTGTGACCAACTCAATCGCGAGAAGGGTGTCGAGAGGGTCGAAGACCCTTCGCGGAGTCCAGAGGCAGAGCCTCTGGTGGGGTTTAAGGGGCAACGCCCCCTACGTCTCCCCATTCTTGGATAAACACGCGGAAACTGTATGAGAGTGTGACCAACTCAATCGCGCGGAAGGGTCAAGGGAGGAACTCCCTTGAAAAAAGCACTTGCCTTTTGAGAGAAAAAACAGTACAATAGAAATGGAATTTGTCCCCCGAAAAAAGGAGGTTATGAAACATGACTGTGAAGGAAATTTTGGATGCTTCCAAGGAGAAGATGTCCAAGAGCGTCGCCGTGTATCAGAACGAAATGACGAGCCTGCGAGCGGGCCGTGCGAATCCGCGCCTGCTGGACCGCATCATGGTGGATTACTACGGCACGCCCACGCCCCTGACGCAGATTGGCAACATCAACGTGCCGGAAGCGCGCATGATCGTCATCAAGCCGTGGGAAAAGAAGATGATTTCCGCGATTGAGAAGGCGATTCAGAAGAGCGATTTGGGGCTGAACCCGACCAACGACGGCGAAGTGGTTCGTCTGGTTTTCCCGGATCTGAACGAAGAGCGCCGCAAGGAACTGACGAAGATGGCGCGCAAGAGCGCCGAGGGTGCGAAGGTGGCTGTGCGCTCCATCCGCCGCGATGCCGTGGAACAGATTAAGAAGCTCAAGAAGGATTCCCTCATCACCGAGGACGAGCAGCGCAAGGCAGAGGACGATGCCCAGAAGATTACCGACAAGGCGATCAAGGACATTGACGGCATTTGCGCGGCGAAGGAAAAGGAAATCATGGAGGTCTAATCCCTCGATGGTGAACATGCCGAATGTGCTGGGGATGCGCCTTGAGGACGCATTGGCGGAATGCAGGGCGCAGGGCGTAGAGCCGGAAATCGTGATGACGCTGCCGCCGAAAGGGCGTGAGCAGGGGACGATTCGGGTCATCCGCGCAAAAGAAGGCGTCCTGACGGTCAGCCGCTTTGAGGACGAACTGTCCCCCGTAGTGCAATGAAATCAAGGCGATGCGCGGCCTTCCCGGCGGAAGTCTGCGCATTTCCTTTTAGTATCCTATTTCCAGATTCACCTGCGCCAGCTGCTTGCGCCTTTTCCCTTCTGGCGTCCGTTCATTCCACTTAGCGTAGCGCTGCTACGCTGCGTTTCATTCACGTTAGCCAGAATGAAAAATTCGCGGCGCATTCTCATTTGGAAATAGGATTAGACAAGGAGAAAATCATGGCAAACCGCGTCTCGCAATGGTTCCGGAAACTTTCGGGGCATCATGCGCATCATCATCACCGCAAAATGACCCGCGAGGACTTCCAGAAACTGCCTCGCCACGTCGCCATCATCATGGATGGCAACGGCCGCTGGGCGAAACAGCATCGGCTGAACGTGGCGATGGGGCATCGGCAGGGCACGGAAACCCTGCGCGAAATCATCCGCCATACCGACGACCTGAAGATTGAGGCGCTGAGCATCTACGCCTTCTCGACGGAGAATTGGAAGCGCTCGAAGGAGGAAGTCGGCGCGCTGATGCAGCTGATTTTGGATTTCTTTGCGTCCGAAATTGATGAATTGGACGAGAAGAATGTCCGTATCCTGATTCTGGGCGACAAGGCGGCGCTGCCGGAAAAGCAGCGCGACACGCTGATAGAGGCGGAGCGACGGACAGCGAAAAACACCGGGCTGCACCTGAATATCGCGCTCAACTACGGCGGACGGGCGGAGCTGACCCGCGCGGCGCGGCTGATGGCGCAGGAGGCGGCGCAGGGACGGCTGAATCCGGATGAAATCAGCGAAGAGACGGTCGCACAGCGCCTGTATACCGCCGGTCAGCCGGACGTGGATTTGATGATTCGCACGAGCGGGGAAATGCGCTTGAGCAACTTCCTGCTCTGGCAGTGTGCCTACGCGGAATTTGAGTTCCCGACGGTGCTGTGGCCGGATTTCACGGTCGCGGATTACGACGAAGCGCTTGCTGCGTTCGGCGGCCGTGAGCGGCGGTTCGGCAAACGCCTTTCGTAAATGCTGAACATTTGGCGGAAAAGTGTTCATATTGCATTCATAGGCGTATGCTATCATCAGATTTCAAGGAAGTTCAAGGAAAACATGAGGGGGAAAGAACCATGAGGCAAAAGACGATCGTGGGACTGATTATGGCCGCCGGCGCAGCGCTGATGATTGCGGTGGGCGGCTGGGTCATGGCGCTGATCGTGCTGGTGCTGATTTGCTTCGGCGTGCAGGAAGAGTTTCACGCGCTCGCACAGGCGGGACACCGCCCTGTCGCGTGGCCGACGTGGGTCGGCATGATTGTCTCAATTCCGCTGACGCTGCTTATCGGCACGAAAATGATTCTGCCGGTCATTATGGCCATCTGCCTGATGACGATGATCTGCGTCATTTTCCGCTCCGAACCGAAGCTGGATGACGCCGTGCTGAGTATGCTGCCGATGCTGACGGTTGCCCTGCCCGGCATGAGCGCGATTTCGTTCACGCACATTGAGCCGAAAGCGCTGCAAGTCACCCTGATAACACTCATGATTGGCATTCCCTGCATGGCAGACGCGTTTGCAATGTGGGTCGGCAAGGCGGTCAAGGGGCCGAAGCTCTGCCCCACCGTCAGCCCGAACAAGACGATTTCCGGCGCGATTGGCGGCGTAGTCGGCGCGCTGCTCACGTCGATTTTGATTGGCGTTGTGGCATACCTCGTGGCGGGGGAGGCGCGTCCGCTGCTGCCAGCGTGGTATGTGTACCTGATTTTGGGCATTCTGGGCGGCGTTGTCGGGGAAATGGGCGATTTGTTCTTTTCGCTGGTCAAGCGCCATTGCGGGATGAAGGACTTCTCGAACCTGTTTCCGGGTCACGGCGGAATGCTTGACCGTCTGGACAGCGTGCTGTTCATGGCGATGCTGATGCTGTGCTATCGCCTGATGGCGGGCATCTAATCTGCCAATAAACACACGGAAATAGTATGAAAGTGCGCGCAACTGAATCGCGCGAAAGGGTCAAGGGGGGGGGACTTCGTCCCATTTCCTTTGCCCCTTGCAGGGTTCGGGGCAGCGCCCCAAGTCCGTTACTGATGTAGGAGGGCGAATCGACATGCAAACCATCGCCATTCTGGGGTCTACGGGGTCGATTGGTACACAGGCGCTGGAACTTGTGCGCCTGCATCCGGAGGAGTTCCGCGTCGTCGCGCTGACGGCACGGAGCAGCCGGGAGAAGCTGTTCGAGCAGGTGCGGGAGTTCCGGCCGGAAGTCGCGGGTCTGACCGAACCCATCCCGATGAGCGAAATCCCGGAGGATGTGCGCTTCTGCCGCTGGGTCATGGGCGAAGAGGCACTGCACGCCGCGGCGGCGGAAGTGCCGGCGGACATGGTGCTCGTCAGCGTGGTCGGCATCGCCGGGCTGCAAAGCGTGATGGACGCGCTGGGCGCGAATCGGCAGGTGCTGCTGGCGAACAAGGAAGCGCTGGTGACGGGCGGCCACTTGGTGATGGACGCGGCGAAGCGCATCGGCAAGCCGATTTTGCCCGTGGACAGCGAACATTCCGCCATTTTCCAGTGCTTGCAGGGGGCAGGGGGCAATCAGCCCGTGCGTTTGCTGCTGACCGCGTCCGGCGGGCCGTTCCGCACATGGACGCGCGAACAGATGCAGAACGCGACGCGCGCGCAGGCGCTCAAGCACCCGAACTGGTCAATGGGCGCGAAAATCACCATCGACTCGGCGAGCATGTTCAACAAGGCGCTGGAAATTATCGAGGCGCACTGGCTGTTCGACATGCCGCCGGAGAAGATTCAGGTGGTGGTGCATCCGCAGAGCATCGTGCATTCGGCGGTGGAGTTTGCGGACGGCGCGGTGCTGGCGCAGCTGGGCGTGCCGGATATGCGCGTGCCGATTGCGTATGCGATGACGTACCCGCGGCGCATCCCGACGGGCAGCAAGCCGCTGGACTTGTTCTCCATCGGCACGCTGACGTTTGAACCCGGCGACCCGGTGCGCTTCCCGGCGCTTCGGCTGGCGGGGGAGTGCCTGAACGCGGGCGGCGCGGCGTGCACGATTTTGAACGGCGCGAACGAGATGGCAGTAGCGGCGTTCCTGCGGGACGAGATTCCGTTTGGGGCGATCAGCCGCATTGTGGAAGGGACGCTGGAAGCGTGCGGAGCGATGCCGGCGGATACGCTGGAGGATATTTTCCATGCGGATTTGGAAGCGCGCCGCGTGGCGAAAGAAATTGCTGAAAAGCTCAAGTGAGTTTTCAGCAATTCAAGAAGATTCGCTTCTGCGATTGGGAATTTTATTTTTATCTTGCTTGTGCGATTGTTGGGCAGGGGTTTCGCCTCTGCGGAGGCGACCAAAGGGCTTTCCGATCGCCCTTTGGAAACCTTCGGCGCGGTTGCTCCCATGTTTCTTGAATTTTATCGTAACTACTACATAGTTAGTGTACCTTTGAGGTCAACCTTCGTTTCTCCATGCAACGATAAAAATTAAGTAGCATGGAGGGCGACGGGCGAAGGGGTCAAGGGGGCGACCGCAAAGCCCCCTTGTCGCTCCCGCAGGAGCGAAATCCCTGCGCAAGGCGAAAGCACATTCAGAAAGGTAAAAACAGCATGAATGCACCCATCAGCGCGATAGCCGATGGAACATTACGCCAGATGCTCCATCACCCGCAGGCACATGCGGCTGTTGTGGTACGGACACTTCCACTCTTCCACAATCGGCTTGTCCGTCGGGACGCCTGATTCGGTCAGCGACCAGAACCACTCGCTGTTCGGACGCGGGTCAACAAAGGCGCGGCGGATGTAGGCAAACTGCGCTTCCGCCTGCCTCAGCCAAGTGGATGCGCCCGTCAGCTCGTAGGCATTCAGGAAGCCCAGCACCGTCTCCGCCTGTACCCACCAGACACGCGTGTGGTCAACTTTGCCCTCGACGACTTCGTTCTCCAAGCCGTGGTCGGTGAATGCGCGTTCGCGGACGGCTTCTGCCAGCGTCAGGCACATGTGCAGATACGGCGCGCGGTTTGATTCGGGCAGCAGCGTCTCTGCCGCGTCCCAAATCAGCCACGAGGCCTCAATGTCGTGCCCAAAGGACTGCATGTCCAGCAAAGAGCGGTAGTTGCGGTCGTAGAAGACCTCCAAGCGGTGTTTGCCCGGATTGTACATCACGTTCAGGAAACGCTCTAAGCAGACTTCTCCGGCGCGGCGCACAGCTTCGTCCGGCATGGCGCGGTATAATTCCGCATAGCCCTCCAAAACGTGCAGCAGCGTGTTCATCGTGCGGGACGCCGTCTCGTGGCGCTCCATCAGCTTCGGGTTGTCGGACAGCTTTTCGTTGCCGACGGAGGTGAAATCCGGCTCATAGGCTTCGCCGTAGCCGCCCGCGTCGCTGCATTTCGTCTCAATCAGGCGGAAAAGCGCCATCGCCTTGTCGCGCGCAGGGGCGTAATCCGGGTCACTTTCGCCGATGGCGCGCATGTACGCCGCCAAGCCGTAAATCGCGAATGCCTGACAGTAGGTGTGCTTCGTCTTGTCCAGCGGCTCACCGTCCGCCGTCACCGACCAGTACACGCCGCCGCGCTCGGTATCCTCAAAATGCGGCAGGAATGCGAACGCATGGCGCGCATAGCGCAGCAGGGATTTATCGCCCGTCACCCGCGCCGCCGTCGAGAACGTCCACAGAATGCGGCTGTTGAGGATGCAGCCCTTGTGTGCCCCGCGCTCCACGGACAGGTCATGATTCACATAGCCGAACCAGCCGCCGCGCTCCCAATCGGTCAGGTTCTCCCAGAAAGGCAGAATGGTCGTAAGCAGATGGTGCGAACAATCCTGACGAAACATGAAGCAGTCCTCTCTTCCTGTTAGCTTAACAGTTAGGTATATGGGTATTATAACCCGGAAAAATGCCCTTGTCAAGCGGCAAAAGAAGAAAAAAGCTGATAAATATGGCGAAATTTTCACCGAAAGGAACAATGAAAGGAAACGATGTAAGGCTAACGCGTAAACTAATCAGACGGCAGGAAAAAAAGCCGTGCAGGGGCTTGCTTTCACGGCGGAAATGTGGCACAATATAAGGTAGCATCGTATCAAAATTCGGTGCTGCTTTTCAGTTTGAAACAGGGAAAGAAATAGTGGAGGAAATCAATCAATGGCGGAAACACAGAAAATCGTCATTCTGAATTTCGGCGGACAGTACACGCAGCTGATTGCGCGGCGCGTGCGCGAATGCCATGTGTATTCCTGCGTCCTGCCCTATGACGCGAGCCTGGAGACGATTCGCGCGCAAAACCCCGTGGGCGTGATTCTCTCCGGCGGCCCGGCGAGCGTGCTGGAACAGGATGCCCCCCGCTGCGACGAGGGCGTGTATCAGCTGGGCGTGCCGGTGCTGGGCATCTGCTACGGAATGCAGCTGACGGCGTATTTGCTGGGCGGCACGGTGGAAAAGGCGGCACAGCGCGAGTATGGCCGAATCACCGTGACGATGGATGATAAGACGAGCCTGCTCTCCGGCATGTCGGATGCTTCCTCCTGCTGGCTGAGCCATACCTATCAGGTGAAGAAGTGCCCGGCTGGTTTCCACCCGATTGCGCACAGCACGAACTGCCCCATTGCGGCGATGGCGAACGACGACAAGCGCATCTACGGCGTGCAGTTCCATCCGGAAGTGACCCACTCCGACGAGGGACGCACGGTCATCGAAAACTTCCTGAATATCTGCGGCTGCGTGGGCGACTGGTCGATGGAAACCTACGCGCAGACGGCGATTGCCAACATCCGCGAAATCGTGGGCGACAAGGGCACGGTGCTGCTGGGACTTTCCGGCGGCGTGGACTCCTCCGTCGCGGCGGCGCTGATTTATAAGGCCATCGGCGACCGCCTGACCTGCGTCTACGTTGACCACGGCTTCATGCGCAAGGGCGAAACCGAGCAGGTGGTGAATGTGTTCACGCACACTTTCCCCGTGCGTCTGGTTGCGTCCGACGCCAGCAAAATCTTCTATGAAGATTTGAAGGGCGTTTCCGACCCCGAAACGAAGCGCAAGATTATCGGCCGTGACTTCCTGAAAGTATTCAAGGCGGAATCCGAAAAGCTCGGCAAGCTGGACTACTTCGCGCAGGGCACGATTTACCCGGACGTTATCGAGAGCGGTCAGGCGACGGGCGCGGCGGTCATCAAGAGCCACCACAACGTCGGCGGCCTGCCCAAGGAACTCGGCTTCACGCAGCTGATTGAGCCGCTGCGGATGCTGTTCAAGGACGAAGTGCGCGCGCTGGGCGAAACGCTGGGTCTCCCGCACGATCTTGTCTGGCGTCAGCCGTTCCCCGGCCCCGGTCTGGCGATTCGTGTCATCGGCGACCTGACCCCGGAAAAGGTGGAGATTGTCCGCGAGAGCGACGCGGTGCTGCGCGAGGAAATCGCCAAGGCCGGTCTGGACGCCGATATCCACCAGTATTTCACCGTCCTGACGGGCATCCGCTCCGTGGGCGTCATGGGCGACGAGCGGACGTACGACTACACCGTCGCCATCCGCGCGGTCACGACGGACGACTTCATGACCGCCGACTGGGCGCGCATCCCGTACGACGTCGTGCGCACGATTTCCGCAAGGATTGTGAACGAAGTGCCGCATGTGAACCGCGTCGTGCTGGACGTGACGACCAAGCCGCCGGCGAGTATTGAATGGGAATAATACTATTTCCAGATTCACCTGCGCCATCTGCTTGCGCCTTTTCCCTTCTGGCGTCCGCTCATTCCACTTAGCGTAGCGCTGCTACGCTGCGTTTCATTCACGTTAGCCAGAATGAAAAATTCGCGGCGCATCTTGGCGCATTCTTATCTGGAAATAGTATAAGGTCTGAAATCCTGAAACCCGCATGAAATAAGGGCTTCCGGGCGGTCAGATCCCCGCGTGGCAACAATTTGGCAACAAAAATCCATCATTCCGAAAATGAGGGCTAACTGATTTTGTGAAAGTCAGTTAGCCCTGTTTTGATGCAGATTTTTCAGAAGAATGGAGGTGTCATTCGTGATCATCGTCGGCGTGTTCCTGAAGTTCGGCAGCCAGGTCGTCCATCAGGCCCTGGGACGGAACTTTCACCCACCGCCGGGTGGTATCGCCATCGGGGAAATGATAACGCCACTGGTCATAGGCTTCCCGGGTGATCTCGCCCTTCCGCAGCGTGTTGGCCACTGCCTGCCACTCGTACAGCATCCGGTGAATTTCTGCAGCCTGCGGATTCTCCCGGAAGTTCACCCGGAGGCACACATCGCCGTCAGCTTCCTCCACACGGAAGCCATAGCGGTCCTCCAGCGTGAAAAGCGTGTGCATGAGGCCGACGTAGGAATCGATATCCGGCACCGCGATGGCGTGAGGAGAGACGCCGAAAATGGACGCCATCTGTGCTGTCAGGTCGGCCTTCGGATTGCGGTCCTCGGACTCATACTGCGCCATGCGCACATCGGCGGAGGAGGCAGGGAAGCCCAGCAGCTGCCCGAGATAACGCTGCGTCATTCCCAGACGCTTGCGGAAGCGGCGGATGCGTTCACCAGTGGCTATTGGAAGATCTCCCTTCGTTTGGATGGCCGCAGTATAGCAGATAAGCTTAGTGAAATCAAGTTCTGTTTTGAATCATGGAGGTCAAGATGAATGAACCCTTTCTCACGGAGACGGAGGCGGCGCAGCTCCCTCTTTGATCGTGAGGTAGAACGACTACAATGGCTTTCTCTTTTGCTTTTTATTGTGACAAGGCTCTTTGGCAGACCACTGCACCAACCATTGGATCCTATTGCTTTTTCCGTTCTGCTATGGTATAATTTCAAAAGGTTCATCGGAATGAATCAGTTAGGTTGTCAAGTAAGAATAATGAGAATTGCTGCTGTTTGCTCGCTCCGCATTTTATGACGACCAATAGCAAATAAGTGATGGAGAGATATGCCATGCTGCGCTTTGCCATTATCGAAGACGAGAAGACTGCTGCGAATCGTCTTCTGGATTACATCAAGCGATATTGCAATGTCATTGGAGAGGAAGCAAGTACTGACGTGTTTGAGGATGGCGTTGGTTTTTTGACAAGCTATACCCCAGGGTATGACATTGTTTTCATGGATATTTCCATGCCGGGAATGGACGGGTTGGAAGCAGCACATCGCTTGCGGGAACGCGATAAAACAGTGGTGCTGATCTTTGTAACCACCTTATCGCAATACGCTGCAAAAGGCTATGAGGTGGATGCGCTGGATTTCATCGTGAAGCCTGTCACTTATCAGGATTTTGCCATGCGTATGCGTCGTGCCATAGAGCGTGCGGCATCAAATGCCCGCTGCGATATTCGGCTCCGGATTCCTAATGGTTTTTATATGACTGATTCAAGCAGGCTGATGTACATAGAGGTTTCAGGACATAATCTAATCTATCATATGACAGACGATACGCTTACCGCACGCGGCTCTATGACAGACCTTGAAAACCAGCTGGCACCCATGGGTTTCCTTCGCTGTAATGCCTGCTATCTGGTCAATCCGCGGCATATCTCGCGTGTGCAGAACATGGATGTAATAGTGGGCAAGGATACGCTAAAGATCAGCAAGCTTAAAAAGCAGTCCTTCTTTGCCGCACTGACGAAATGGTATGGTGAACACTGATGTTTTCAGACATTCATTTAATCAATCTGCGGATCATGGCAGAGGTGCTGATTGCCATACATATGCTGGCCCGCTTTTTGCCGCATAAAGAGCATTTCATCCTGCGGATCGCAATCAGTTCTGCTGTATGCATTCTCTTCGCCTGGTTGTTTCCGGTTCCGCCATTTGCTGCCCATCATTATGTGGGGTGGGGGCTATTGATGTACGGTTCATTCTTTGCTGTGGCGGCCGGAAACATTGCCTGCTGCTATCAGGAAACGTTTCTGCCTGTACTGTGCTGCACAATCACAGGTTACACCATTCATCAGATAGCATCTGCCCTCAATGGCGTGTTGACTTTAATCAGTAAAATGACAGGTTTTCTGATAACGGATGGTATTGCCTGGTTTCTCTCTATTGTGTTGACTTTTATTCCGGCTTATCTGACTCTGTCAAAAGAGATTCGGAAAAGCGACCAAATCCGCATTGACAACAAAAAGCTGCCTTTCCTGTCTGTCGTGGTACTGCTGGTCGATATCGTGATCGGTCTGTATCTTCTGGAGTTGCAGAAAACCTATGATGCGCCTGGCTATGAAATGATGATCCAGTTACTGAATATGCTGGCTTGTATTTTCGTGCTGAATATGCAAATGAGTCTGATCGCCAACCGGAATCTGAAAACAGAGCTTGAAATTGTGTCCAATATGTTGCAGAAGGAGAAGCGGCAGTATGAGAACTCCCGGCATAACATTGCGATTATCAATCAGAAATGCCACGATCTCAAGCATCAGCTTCGCACGCTGCGTCATCAATCCGGAGAGGTGGATCGGTCCGTCCTGAAAGAGATTGAGCAGGCAGTTGACATATATGACACCTCCACCCAAACGGGCAATGCTGCGCTGGATGTGATTCTTACAGAAAAGAAACTATTGTGTGAATCCAAGGGAATCACCCTGACCTGCATTGCAGACGGCAGCGGACTGGAACATGTTTCTCCTCCGGATATTTATGCACTGTTTGGCAACATCCTGGATAACGCCATCGAAGCAGTTAGTCAATTGCATGACACAGACGCCCAGGGTATCAGCCTGTCTGTGCGCTGTATAGCCGGAATGACTGTGATTCATGCGGAAAATCGATATCAGGGCCTTCTTACTCTGCAGGATGGCTTACCGCCTACACAAAAGACAGACACGGCTTATCATGGCTTCGGTATGAAGTCCATCCGTATGATCGCCGAAAAATATGGCGGTCAGGCGGTAGTCTCGCTAAAAGACCAGATTTTTTCCCTGAATGTTACCCTCATGTTGCCATGATCCTCAAAGCTCCCGAAAGGGAGCTTTTTTAGATGCTGTTATCGGATAGATAGGACAATATTCGCCCAATTGGGACAAACATATTGCACGGTGCTTCTTCGCTTCATATACGATGCACATCGGCTGTTATCAGCCTGAATCAGAAAGGGGAATTGACCATGAAGAAACTTTGCCTGCTCATGATGACACTTGCACTTCTGCTCACCGTTGTGTTTTCGGAAGCCGAAAACACATTGCCCGCCACTGCTTCCTACAGTATCCATATCCTTGCGGAGGATTGGGGCTGCGTGGCGGATCGCGTGATCCTTTCGCTGGACAAACCCATTGACGATGCTTCCGCCTATGAGTATACCGTCAGCCGGCGCTGAGAATCTGCACGTCTTTGCCGCCGAGGATGTTCATGATACCACCGGTCGTTTCTTCGGCGAGGATGGTCAGCCTTTGCAGCAGTTTGGCCATGGTTCCTGGCAGTACTTCTTCAATAACGAAGCCGTGGATGACAGCGGTGTTTCCTGCTGGAACTGGATGGGTGAGCAGGTCAAGTAAGAGTTATTCCAGGCTTTACAGCCGATTATTCCAAAAATGGGACAGTTACGACAAAGCTCTTGTCTAAGGCATTGTTTTTGCTACAATGAACCCAGCACTGGCCAAAATACGGCCAGAATTGAAAGGGGAAACACGTATGAAGAAGCTGGTATCTCTGCTGGTTGCTCTGACTATGGTTTTGAGCATGGTGTCCTTCGCTTCCGCTGAAGCCAAGTATACCACCGAGACCACCGCTGACGGCTGGATCCGTGTCGTCAATGAAGGTGGTGCAACCCTGGGCTATGCTCCCGAATCCGGTGTGACCATCATCGAAAGTGATGGCTATGCCTTTAAGGACATGAACAAGAACGGTGAGCTGGACCCTTACGAAGACTGGCGTCTTTCCTACGAGGAGCGCGCTATGGATCTGGTTTCCAAGATGACCATTGAGCAGATGAGCGGTCTGCGCATCAATGGCGCCATCGGTAGTCTGGAGACCGACATTCCCGCCATGAACGATATGGATGGCAATCCCATCTATCCCCAGATTGTTGAGGGCGGTGTTCGCTATTATATCATGTATCCTGTTGCCTTCGGTGCTCCGCTGAACACTGTGCCCGCCTGCGCCAATGCGCTGCAGGCTACTGCTGAGTCTACCGAACTGGGCATCCCCATGATGCTGAACTGTGACCCCACCACCACCATGACTGGTACCGTGACCAACCTGGCACTGGGCGCGACCTTCTCCCCTGAAAAGGTTGCTGCGCTGTCTGCGGATGTTGCCAAGCTGTATCGCGCCGCCGGCATTACCATGACCCTGAGCCCTCAGGTCGATCTGGAAAGCGATCCCCGCAGCCAGAGCGTGAACACCTTCACCGAGGATCCTGCCCTGGCTGCTGCCCTGACCAATGCTATGGTCAGCGCATATCAGTCCACCTATGGCGAGGACGGCTCTGATCTGGGCTGGGGCAAGGATTCCCTGGCTGTACAGTTCAAGCACTTCTTTGGCAACCTGGCCAACGAAGGCGGCCGTAACTATCATGACTACACCGGCAAGTATACAGTGATGACCGAGGAGCAGATCGACACTCAGCTGGTGCCTTTCGTTGAAGGCGGCTTCCAGCTGGACAGCGCCACCGGCTCTGCTTCCGCTATTATGGTGACCTACACTGTGCCCATGGATGAAGAAGGCGACTCCTACGGTGAGAAGGCTGTTGGCGGTGCTTTCAATGATTTCGTGATGGGCAAGCTGGCTGAGCACAAGTTTGAAGGTATGGTCTCCACCGACTCCCTGACCTGGGATACCTTGGATCTGGGCTTCATGGTCATGCTGCAGACTGCTTACAATGTGGATGATCTGACCATGGATGAGAAGATCGTGACCATGTTCGAACTGGGTGTGGATCAGATCATGGGCGGCACCCGTCCTGCTGACCTGTCTACCGCTTACACCGCTTATGTGGAAAAGAACGGCCAGGAAGAGGCTGACCAGAACTGGGCTGATGCCGCTGTGGCTTGCGTACTGCCCATCTTCCGTGTTGGCAACTTCGAGTGCCCCTATGTGGTGACTGCCGAGTCCGCCGCAACCTTCGAGGCCAATACCCCTGATGTCACCAATGAACTGGCTCAGTCCTCCATCGTCATGCTGAAGAACAATGGCATCATTGCTCAGCGTGATACCAAACTTAAGGCTTATATCGTTTCCAATGGCGATGAGCTGCCCGTGAGCAAGAAGGTTCTGAAGGGCTATTTCGAAATCGTCGATAATCCCTCCGAGGCTGAAGTGGCGATTGTGTTTGTCGATTCTCCCAAGTGCGTCAATACCGGTTACAACACCGATGCTGAAGAATGGTGCCCCATCACCCTGCAGTATCGTCCCTACACTGCCGATGCTGACTGTGTTGAAGAGGACTCCATCACCGGTGATGTGAAGATCGAGAAGACTGAGAGCCCCTACGGCATTGTTGAGAACAAGACGGTAGAAAACCGCGGCTACTATGACGCTGAGAACACCGTTGCCAACGAAGCTGACCTTGACCTGATCCTGACCACTGCTGAGCTGGGTATTCCCACTGTGGTTTGTGTGAACGCTTCCGGCGCCTTCTGCGTGGATGAGTTCGAAGACAAGGTGGACGCCATCCTGGTCGGCTTTGGCGTTGACAAGTCCAACTACCTGCCTTTGGTGGCCGGTCAGGTCGAGCCCTCCGCTCTGCTGCCCCTGCAGATGCCTGCCAGCATGGAAGCTGTGGAAGCTCAGCAGTCCGGTGCTCCCCGCGATATGGAATGCTATGTGGATGCCAATGGCAATACCTATGATTTCGCCTTCGGCCTGAACTGGACCGGCGTGATCAATGACACCCGCACCGAGCGCTTCGCTGTGGATGCTCAGGTTGGTCTGAAGTAATCCTGCTACCCCGTCTGCCGGGCGCCGGAGTTTCCGGCTCCCGGTTATTCTTTTCTTTGATACTATTTCCAGATTCACCTGCGCCATCTGCTTGCGCCTTTTCCCTTCTGGCGTCCGCTCATTCCACTTAGCGTAGCGCTGCTACGCTGCGTTTCATTCACGTTAGCCAGAATGAAAAATTCGCGGCGCATCTTGGCGCATTCTTATCTGGAAATAGTATGAAATCCAATGAAAGGGAGCATGAACATGACTGAATTCCTTGCGAACCTGGTTTCTCCGCTGCTGGTGCCTATGGGTGTCAGCAAAGCTGATCTGCTGGTGTATATAGACCTGCTGGGAGTATACATTCTGATTCTGTTCGCGGCACTGTTGGTCGTGATTGGCGTGATGATCAGTGCCAAATGGATTCGGAAGGGCTGGAAGGCATTTGCCCGCATCCAGTCTGTCATCTGCTTCCTGCTGGTTGCTCTGATTCTGGTGAATGTCATTTGCTATGGTCCCATGCACGGACCGCTGTCGGCTTTCCTGAATGCATCTGCTGTGGAGTTGGATGAGCAGCTGGTGAATGAGAATCTCGCTATCACCGAACGTATCGCTGCTGAGGGCTTTGTGCTGCTGCGTAATGAAGATGAAACGCTTCCTTTGGCTTCTTCCACCCATAGGCTGAACGTATTTGGCTGGGCTTCCACTCAGCCCTATCTGGGCGGAACAGGATCCTCTGCTACCGGCGCAGTTGCCGCCGTGGATATTCTGAGCAGTCTTCACAATGCAGGCTATGAAACCAACCAGACACTGACGGCGCTGTATACTGCCTATGCCTCCGAGCGCCCTGGAGCTGATATGTTCGGCCAGAACATGACCCTGCCGGAGCCTACCGCCGATGCCTACACTGCTGCCATCATGGATGAGGCCAAGGCCTTTTCCGATACTGCCGTGGTGGTCATTGCCCGCGGTGGCGGTGAAAACTATGACCTGCCTGTGGATATGAATGCGGTCATCCACGGCAGCTATAACATTGCTGCGCAGGTCTCCAACAATCCTGATACGTATCCCTACACCAAGGTGACCTATACCAACAATGGCGATTATGACGATTTTGATGTGGGTGAGAGTTATCTGGAGCTGTCCAAAACCGAGGAAGATCTGATTGACCTGGTATGTGCTAATTTCAGCAAGGTCATCCTGGTCGTCAATAGCTGCAATCCCATGGAACTGGGCTTTGTTGAGAGCAAGAATATCGGCGCTGTGGTACTGGCACCCGCTGCTGGCGCACAAGGCTTTGCCGCATTGGGCAACATTATAAACGGCAGCATCAATCCCTCCGGCCGCACCGCGGACATCTGGGTTTATGACCTGATGAACACGCCCACCATCCACAATATCGGTATCAACGCTTATACCAATGTAGATGATATAAAGGCCACCGTACTGGCTGCCGATGCAACCTATCAGGGCTCCATGAGCTTCGTCAATTATGTAGAAGGCATCTATACCGGCTACAAGTTCTATGAAACTGCCGCCGAGGAAGGCCTCATCGACTATGCCGCCAATGTGCAGTATCCCTTCGGCTACGGTTTGAGCTATACTACCTTTGAAAAGAAGATCTCTGCCTTCACCGACAACGGCGATACTGTGACCATTGAGGTAAGCGTGACCAATACGGGCAAGGTGACCGGTAAGGATGTTGTGGAGTTGTATTTCACAGCCCCCTATACCAACGGCGGCATTGAGAAAGCTGCAGCCAATCTGATCGATTTTGAAAAGACCTCAGCCCTCAAGCCCGGTGAGAGCGAGACAGTCACTTTCACCATTAGCAAGGAGGACATGGCTTCCTATGACAGCACAGGTGTGAAGCTGGCAGGCGGCGGCTATATTCTTGAGGCCGGCGAATATATTCTGTCTGTGCGCAGCGATTCCCATACAATCTGTGACAGCCGCAGCTTAATCGTAGACGCGGATATCACTTACAACGAAAACAGCCGTGCATCCGACAGGAATGTGGCCATCAATCGTTTTGAGGACTATTCCCGCGGTAACTTCGTGCAGCTTTCCCGCGCCGATCACTTTGCCAATTACAGCGAGGCAACCCGGCCCCTGACCGACGATCAGCTGGTGCTTGACGATGCGTCTAAAGCTGCTGTGGCCAGCAAACTATGGGGCTATTACAATTACAAGGACTATGAGGACAAGGATGCTGTGAAACCCAAAATGGGTAAAAAGGGAAGCCTGAAACTGGCAGAAATGACGGGCCTGCCCTATGACGATCCCAAATGGGAAAGTCTGCTGGACCAGCTGACTTTCAAGGATATGAGCGCACTGGTTAACGGCGGCGGCTGGCAGACAGTGGCGGTGGACAGTGTCGGCAAGATCGCTACCAGTGACTGCGACGGTCCTGCAGGTCTGAATAACTACATCACCGGCAATTCCGGCACTACATATCCTGCCGAAGTGCTGATGGCACAGACCTGGAGCAAAACGGTTGCTTATGAAATTGGCGCCAGCATGGGCCGTGAGTTTGCCGCAGTAAGCAATTACGGCTGGTATGCTCCTGCCATGAATCTGCATCGCAGCGCCTTTGGCGGACGCAACTTTGAGTATTTCTCCGAGGATGGTGTGCTGTCCGGCAAGATCGCTGTGCAGGAAGCCAATGGCGCCGCGCAATGGGGTGTATATCCGTACCTGAAGCACTTTGTTCTGAACGATCAGGAGCTTGGCCGTACTGCCATTCTGCTGACCTGGGCTGATGAGCAGACCATCCGTGAGAATTTCCTCAAACCCTTTGAGCTGACAGTGAAGGGCTTTGATGGCAAAGCGCTTGCCGTGATGTCCTCCTACAACTGGATCGGTACCGTGCCCAGCTGCGCCAACCCTGATCTGCTCCAGCAGGTGCTGCGCGGCGAATGGGGCTTTGTAGGCATGGTAGAGACTGACTATGACGGCTCTTATGGCTACATGATTACCAGCGAAGTGATTCGCAATGGCGGTGATCTGATGCTGGGTTATGGCAACTACGCCACCAACGAGTTGACCAAGAAGAGCGCTACGCAGGCTGTTGATCTGCGCCGTGCCAGCCACAATATCCTCTACACCATCGCCAACAGTGGTGTTTATGGCGTAGGCAAATCTCCTGCTGCCGAGGAAAACGCAGAGGAACCCACCGTCACTGAAACGGTAGAGGTCCCTGCGGTGACTGAAACACCTGCTGCTCCCGCTCTCAGCAACATGGACCGGCTGTTCCGTACAATTAACATTGCCGCAGGCTGCACCTTGGGTGTGCTGGAGCTGCTTTTGATTGCCTTCCAGGTATTGAACAGAAAAAAACAGCATAAAGCTTAAGGTAACACCGCACAAATGAGGTGGTCGGCTGGCGAATGGATTTTTCGTCAGATGCAAATGCAAATTTCGAAGGTTTACTGGCGGTAAATCGAGAAATTTGCATGATGCAGATGGCGGAAAAGACATCGCCAGACGCGCCGCCGAATTGTGCGGTGATGCCTTAATAACCCCATCGAGCGACCTCCTGCTTGGTGATTGACAAGCACGTCACTCAGTTTGGATCTGACCCATCCCCGGCTTGCCTATATGGTTTGCCGGGGACTTTTCATGGCCTTTCTCATTATGTATTATCACTCACGCCTGATCAGGCGGGTCAGGGCTTGTGTATACATGAATTCCCACGATAGGCGTGGGGTTCGGAGAAGCTTATACAGGTGGTCAGTTCAGCGGGCTTCATACACGCCCCTGGATGAGGAGATGAGCAGGCTGCTGGGTGTGAGGCACTGCGCGGAGATCGTGATAAAGGGCGAGCGGAAGCGGACCAACGAGCAGCAGCTCATGCCATAAAGAGAACGCATATGGCTTGGCAGGGTTTCCATCCCGTGTGTCGAATTCGGACACCAACGGCGGAAGCCTTGCCAGGCTTTATTTTCGCTTATGCGCGGGCTTGGGGAACAAATGGCCATGACGGATCGTCCTACTAATACTATTTCCAGATTCACCTGCGCCATCTGCTTGCGCCTTTTCCCTTCTGGCGTCCGCTCATTCCACTTAGCGTAGCGCTGCTACGCTGCGTTTCATTCACGTTAGCCAGAATGAAAAATTCGCGGCGCATCTTGGTGCATTCTTATCTGGAAATAGTATAAATGGAAGTTTTCTTCCAGCAGACAGTTGCTTTTTGGCTTTTGGGGACATATAATAGGGTGAGAGGACTTGAACGGGAATGAAGCGGTTGATGCAGGTTTGGGTGATGATTCTCTGCCTGGTGCTGTTTGTCTTCACATCGGTTTATGCCGAGACGATCACCGCCCTGGCCTCCCCCGTCAACCCGGAGCACCTGGAGAATACCGCCAGTTATGCCCGGATTCTGGGTTGCGATGAAGCGCGGAACACCCTGACGGTGGAGCTGATCGTGCCGGAGGTGTTTGCGGAGGAGGATGTGCTGGCGCTGGAGCTGCCCATCGTGCGCACGGCAGCCGAGCTCACGGCGGCCGTCCGTGACGGTGAGACAGCGCTTGGCATCGACAACGTCTATGTGGTCTTTGACGAAGACGGGCAACTGGCCACGGTGCAGCGGTTCTTTGTGTCGTGGCAGTGACGAGATCCTGTGAACAGAGGGAGGAGCCATATGAGAGCCCAAATCAAAGAGCATACGATCCTGTACGCCATCACCGCTGCCATTCCCATCGCCAATGCGGTGATTCTGCTCCTGTGCCTGAATCATTACACGCCCCATCAGGAGATCGAATTCTACAGCGTCGCGGCCTCCGCGATCGGCATGGCGGCGGGGGCCATCGTCGCAATGATCGGCTTGCTTCGCCGTGCGGGGAAAGCCCATCTGGCGCTGAGCGTCCTCTCCGTTGCGGTGTGCGCGGCTGTTTTCCTGATCGCCCGGTCGATCCCGCTGTGCCCCATGTGCGAAGGCCTGAAGCCGGAGGACCTTGGGCTGCTGGCACATTGGATACCGTGCGGGCCGTGAGAGAAAAACCATTTTCAGGGGGCTATGATCTATGAAAACAAAACGCAGTATCGCCGCCATCGGCATTCCCATCCTTCTGATGCTTGTTGTATGGGGAGCCTTCCGAATCTGGCAGGCAAAAGGCTCATCGGACATCGCGGTGACCGCAACCGTTCTGTCTGAGGACGAATCCGGTCAGACAGAGCGGCAGCGGATCCAGCCGAAAGCGGCGGCGGAAGTCCTGCTGGGAAACAGTGGCCAGGCTCGTCAGGCCGTGTTCGACAATGGCATCCTGCACACAGGATTCGAACATGGTCCCGTCGAAATCAAAGGTGTGATTCCTGCTGACAGCATACGCAATGCCTGCTCACAGTCAGCCGTCACCGAAGACTGGCCTTTCTCCATCGTGTTTTACAATACGAGTTCCGGCAGGGTGTTCCACATCTATCTTGATGTCGAATACAATACTATTGAGGGTACGGCAAAAGCAGATCTCTATATCTTTGAGGATCCATATGCCGCGCCTGTTGTTGCGCATTGGGAGGGGCAACCCGGTGAACTCATTGCTGTGTCGCCGGACGGGATGGAAATATAGGTCTCACCATGGACGGTGGATACGAGATACACATATTGCTTGACAAGGGCAGCTTCCGCCTGATTGAATTCACCATACAGGCAAGCGAAATTGAACTGTACAGGGATGAAAGCGTATGGAAAAAGGATTTCTTTTCGTCCACGGCATCCAAGGCAGCCCGGCCCAGTTCATCTTCCTGACCGAGCGCCTGCCGGAGGACATCCGCGTCCGCAATCTCCTGCTACCCGGCCACGGCGCGGTATGTCCGGAACAGTCTCCGGGGCTCCCGCTCGGAGCGTGAAACTGACGATGCCGTTGTCCGCGCGGCCCGGGAGGCCAACAGCGTCACCGCGGCGCAGCCGGTGTCGTATCTGACCTGTGTGCTTCCCTATCTGGAACTGTTGCGACTTATAAATGAGCCTAACAAAATCGCTTAAAATGGCTTTGCCAGAAGCGAATGGGAATAATGAAAAAGTGGATGTGAAGGGCTGCAAAACCTTGAAAACACGCACTTTTTCAAGACAGGATTGCCTGTTTGGTAGCAAGATGATAGCAGCCGCGGCGTTTGTGCTATTCTGATGTGTCGGATGGCGCGAATGTCTTGCGGGTGCTGGAATATAACTTTATAGGATGAAAAAGGCTCTGCTGACTTCCGTGAAGGAAGAACGGCAGAGCCTTTTGCTATTACTCGGATTGATACTATTTCCAAATTCACCTGCGCCATCTGCTTGCGCCTTTTCCGCTCTGTCGTCCGGTCGTTCCATTTAGCGTAGCGCTGCTACGCTGCATTCCACTCCCGTTAGCCAGAGCGAAAAATTCGCGGCGCATCTTGGCGCATTCTCATTTGGAAATAGTATGATTTGTAGGGAAATTGGTGAATATATCGGGGGATATGGTGCCAGTGACCGGTACCTCATTTGTGCGGTGTTGCCTTAAAATTTTACCATGGAGAGGATTGACAAAATAGAGGAACTTATGTACACTAAATATGCAATTTAACTGTTTAAATTTAACAAAAAGATGGAGAGATACTATGAAGAAGTGGTACGCGAAGTCGAAGCGTCCCGGACGCAAGCAGGTGGAGGTGAAGGAGCATCTTTGCGCGGTGGGGGAATTGAGCAAAGAGTATGGAAGACAACTGGGCATGGAAAAAGAAGCGGAAATGGCCGGAACGGTTCATGATGCTGGCAAGCTCACAGATAAATTCCAAGATGTTTTGGAAGGAAACGCATCCAGAGTAGACCATGCAAGGGTGAGCGCTGCGTTTTTGCGGTGGTTTCTGATTGCTACACATAAATGCACAAGTAAGGAGATTGCAAGTACCAATTACGCGCCCATTTTAGAGGCAATCAATGCACATCATGGAACGCTGCTCTGCTACGACCAGCTGAAGTATTCGCTGCGTGAATGCATGACAGCGCAAAAGTGGTTGGAAGGCAATGATGGAAAGGAGGTTGCATTAACAGGAAAAGAAAATTATCGTGTGCTTGCGGAGATATTTCATGAAGAACTTCCGCAGTGGGAATGTCCTGAACCTAAGATCATGACGCTTGGGGAAGAAGAACGGATGCTTTGGTCGCGAATGCTGCTTTCTTGCTTGGTGGATGCAGATTACACCGCATCAGCGGAAGAGGATGGAGAAATCATCCCGGAGCCGCCGAAATGTGATGCGGAAAACTGGCTGGAGCGCTTAAATGCGCATCGGGCGGAATTAGCAAGGAACTCAACGGCTGATAAAAAACTCAATGCACTGCGGAATGCGTTGTTTGAAACGTGCGGCAGGGCGGGGGATTATGCGCCGGGGATTTACACCCTGACAGCGCCTACTGGCACAGGAAAAACGCTGGCCTTGCTGCATTTTGCGCTGCGCCAATGCCGCAAGAATGGTCAGCAGCGAATCATCATTGTGCTGCCGTTTATTACGCTGACGGAACAGAATGCAATTGAATATCGGAAAATCCTTGGGGATGACGTTTTGCTGGAAGATCATAGCCAACGGCAGCTGACAGAAGAGCAGCGAAAGTTTGCACAGCGCTGGGATATGCCAGTCATTGTGACCACATCCGTGCGATTTTTCGAGGGGCTGTTTGCGGCAAAAGCCCCGAATCTTCGGAAACTGCACCGGTTGGCGAATTCTGTAATCATTTTCGATGAAGCGCAGAGCTTGTCTGCAGAATTGTTTCCTGCGACGCTCAAAACCATTCAGGCGCTTTGCAATCTGCCGAAGAAAAATGTGACGATGCTCTTTTCTACGGCGACACAGCCGGATTATCAATCAATCCCTAATCTTACTTGGCATGCTACGGAAATTTGTCCGAACCATGCCGATATGTATCAGCAACTTCGCCGCGTTCAGGTGACATGGCGAGTTTTGCCGAATGAGAGAATCTCGTGGGAAGAAATTGCGCAGAAGATGGCGGCACAGCGGAGCATCTGCACCATTGTGAACATGAAAAAGCACGCGAAGAAGCTGTTCGATGCGCTGAAATTGGTATGTGAGACGGAATCTGTATTCTACATCACGACGGAATTGTGTCCAGCACATCGGCGCGTCGTGATAGAGCAAGTCAAAAAGCGGCTGCGCGACGGCTTGCCTTGCCATGTGGTTGCGACGCAGTGCATCGAAGCGGGGGTGGATTTTGACTTTGACAGCGTTTTCCGCGCGCTGGCCCCGCTGGAATCAATCATTCAGGCGGCGGGAAGATGCAATCGAAACGGCCGCCATCCTGAAGGGGGACAAGTGCTTGTGTTCCTTCCGGATGAAGACAATTTGTATCCGGATAATTGGTATAGGAAGGCGGCAATGCTGGTTAGTGCATTGCATATTGAGAAACCGATTGACTTGATGAATCCGAGTGACATTCAGCGCTACTATCAGAAGCTCTTTTGGAAGTTGAAAGGGAAGAAGGAACTGAGCGAGGCCATCCAAATGCAGGATTATGCAGGGGCCGAGAAAAACTATCGCATTATCAAGAATGATGGCGTGCAGGTGCTTGTGCCATATGAACCTGAAAACAAGCTGTTTGAGAAGCTGAAGGAAGAAGCCTTGGAAAACGGCGTGACGGCGAAGTGGATGCATGAAGCTGCAAAGCTGTGCGTGACTGCATATGCGAATGATGACTTCAACTGTTATGCGGAGCAGCTGTATTTTGCGGGAAAACGGAATGAGAGCAGGCAGCCATCCGGCTATTGGGTGCTTCGCAGGAAGGGTGATTATCATATGGATACGGGGATGCAGTTGAAAAATGATGACTGTATGTGGTGAAAAAATTCTTATATACCAGATTTGCCATTGGCGATTCAGACGCAATACATTATACTTACATTGACAGCACTGCTTGACGCTTTGTTTAGTACGCGAACGGGCGGTAAGCTGAGAATTGAAAAAATGTAAGGATAATGCTATCCTCTCTGCTGATTTGGCAGAGAGAAGAACATGGAGGTGATGAAAAATCATGGAGATTTCAGTGACCGTTTGGGGTGACTTGGCGTGCTTCACTTCGCCGACAACGAAAGTAGAAAGGCTTTCGCAGGCAGTCCCAACACCATCAGCAGCACGAGGCATACTGTCAAGTATTTACAGCAAACCGATGGAATTTTTTTGGATGGTGACAAAAATTGAGGTGCTGAAGCCGATTCGCTATATCAGCGTCAGGCGCAACGAAGTGAAGTCCATATTGGGCAATAATATGGAACCAATCAGCGCAGAGGATGAGCGGACACAGCGGCAAACGGTTTTCCTGTATGATGTCCGCTACCGCATTACCGCGCAGATTGTGCCGCGGCCGGATTATCATGGTACGGTGGAGCAGCTGTATGCACAGGCTGAACGGCGAATTAAAGGTGGCAAGTGCTTTTGCCAGCCTGCGCTCGGCTTAAGGGAATGCGTTGCGTACTTTTCTGAAAGTGACCCGAACGAAAAGCCGATTCAGCAAGACATGGATTTGGGCTTGATGGTGTACGACATTTTTGACCTGCATGACGCGGAGGTTCGCAAGAAAACGCGGACAAGGCTGTCCCTGTATCATGCGGTGATGAAACAGGGCGTCATTGAAGTGCCGCCCTATGATAGCCCGGAAGTCCTGAAGGGGGATGCGATATGCTGAGACCGCTGTACGATTATGCCATGCGTTACCAGCTGCTGCCGCCTCCGGGCATGGTGAAAAAGACGGTAAAGGCATGGGTTTGCCTTGGCGCAAATGGCACGTTCCTTGGCGTGAGGCAGGACGGCGAGGATGAATACTTTTGCCCTGACATTGGCAGCTTGGCGAATGGCAAAGACAAGTGCAATGTGCTGGTAGAAAAATACGAGGTTGTTTTCTGGAAAGATACGCCGGAAAGCAAAGTTGAGCAAAGAGAGGAAGGCAAAAAGCCGAAAGACAACACGCTCAAGCATCGATACTTTCTTGCTTCTCTTCAGCAGGCAGCGCAGAAAGCCCCGGAATTGTCCGCCTGTGTGCATTTGCTGGAGGACGAAACCTCCTGCGAACAGGTACGGCAGGAATTGATGCGGCTGAAGCTGAAGCCATCAGACCGCGTTTCATTTGAAATTGCAGGAACGCCTATTGTCGAAATTCCGGAGGTGCAGGAATGGTGGCGGGAGTTTCGTCAGCAGTTCGCGCAGCATGGCGCGGCAGAAAGCTTGTGCCTGATTACTGGAGAAAAAACGATGCCGGTTGCTACCCTGCCGCCAATTAAGGGACTCTTGCAAGTCGGCGGACATGGGCGCGGTGATGCGCTGTTTTGCTTTGACAAGCCAGCATTTTGCTCATACGGGCTAAAGCAATCGGCGAATGCGCCTGTTTCTGCGGAAGCAATTGATGCGGTGAAAGCGGCGCTTGACCATCTCATGTCAAGCGAAACGCTTTCGCCAACGTTGGCGGGAATGCGCTTTGTCCATTGGTTTGACTGCTATGTTCCTGCGGAATGCGACCCGATGCAGCAAGCACTGGATGGCGATCCTAAGAATCAGGGAACAGAACAGCAGACGGAAGATGATGATGGATACGACGACGATGAAGAATTTGATGAAACGGTAGAAGCACCGTCAAATCCTGATGCTAAACGCGATATTGCAGCCAAACGCATCGAGAGCATTGAAAGCGGAGCAGCGACAACCGCGATTCCAGCCAGCACGCAGTATTACATCCTCCTGCTGTCCGGCGTTACAGGGCGTGTCATGGTTCGCAGCTACGACCACGGGAATTACGGCGAACTGGAGGAGAGCATCCAGCAATGGCGCAATGACTTGCAAATGGTCGATCTCGGTGGAACGGGATTCACAAAAATTAATTCGCTGAAAGCAATGATGATTCGTCTGATGCCGCGGCAAAAGAGCGAAAAGAACGTTTTCAAGCGGATGGACAAGGAACTTTCAGGAATTACGCCAGCGGTGCTGCACGCAATCTTGACGGACAGTATGCTGCCGGATTCCGTGGCGGTTCGTGCGCTGCGATACATTCGCAATCAAATGGCCAGTGCCAGCGAAGAAGATAAACATGCGCCCGTGCCCGATGCAATGTGCTGCCAATGGCTGAAAGTATGGCTGATTCGGAAAAACAATCGAAAGGAAGGCGTGATAGAAGCTATGTATCAGGCGGAAAATACGAATGTTGCATACCGCTGCGGCGCGTGGGTCGCCGTGTATGCGAGTATGCAGCAGTTTGCAATGAGAGATGTTCAGGCAGGTATTGTGCAGCGCTACTATGCATCTGCTTGTCAGATGCCAGCGCTGGTGCTGGGGCAGCTGTCAATTCTCTCCGTACCGCACCAGGACAAAATCAAGGGCGACTATCTGAAGATGTATCTGGAAATGCTGGATAAGGTGACTTGTGACATTGGGGAAATCCCCACCATGCTGAACTTGGAGCAGCAGGCTTACTTTGCGCTGGGGTATCGCCAAATGACAGCGGAGTTGAATCGGAGACTCAATGAACTGCGGAAATTGAAGAAAGAACAGAAAGCTGCGGCAGAGACGGACGAGGAGGAATAAGAAAATGGCACTGCAGAACCGTTACGAATTTATGTACTATGTTGCTTGCACCAATGCCAACCCGAACGGCGACCCGGATATGGGCAACATGCCCCGGATTGACCCGCAGACCATGCAGGGATTTATCACCGACGTGGCCACGAAACGCCGCATTCGCAACTATATTGAGATTGCTTATCCGGGCGTGCCGGGCATGGGGATTTTCGTGCAGAAGGCGGTGAATCTGAACAAGCAGATTGCGCTGGCAAAGCGCGAAGCAGGGATTGAAGGCGCGAAAGAAAAAAACCCGGTTTATGCGGCGCGCAGAAAGGCGTGCGGACTCTTCTATGATGTGCGCACCTTTGGGGCTGTGATGTCTACTGGCCCCAATGCGGGGCAAGTCCGCGGTCCTGTTCAACTTGCTTTCGGCAAGAGTTTGGATTCGGTACTGCCGCTGGACATATCCATCACGCGCATGGCGGCGGCATTGGGCGGAAATGACAAATCCTACGAGGAATATGAGAAAGTGGAACAGGAAGCGTCTGAGGATAAGCTGCGCACGATGGGACGCAAGCAGATTATCCCCTTTGGTCTGTATGAGGTGCGTGGCTTCATCAGCGCGAATCTTGCAGCGGAAACGGGATTCGATGAAGCTGATATGAAGGCGCTGTTTGAGGCGATTCTCAACATGTATGAGCATGACCGTTCGGCGAGCAAGGGCGAAATGGAGGTTGTTTCTCCGCTCATCATCTTCAAGCACGAAGGAACGGATACGAATCCTGAACAGCGCGCACGTCAAGCCAAATTGGGCTGTGCACCGGCGCATAAACTCTTTGAACTGGTGACGGTGCAGAAGAAGGTGGATTTCCCCCGCAATTATCGTGACTATGAAGCAAAGGTGGCGCTGGATAAGGTGCCTGCGGGGGTACGGATGGGCTTCTTGAGCAATCCCTACGGGGAGATTGTCTGGGATGAACTGCCGCAGGGAGAAAGCTGGTTTACCCGTGGATGACGAGCAGGAGTATCTTCCGTTATCGTGGCTGTCGCAGGCAGATTACTGTCTGCGGCGCGCCGCACTGCTGCTGAATGAACGTGTATGGGTAGAAAATGTCGAGACGGCGAAAGGTCGCGCCGAGCATGAACGGGTTCATACACAGCGCGTGGAGCGCCGCGGCGATTTCGTGAAGCTCTACGAGAACAGTGTCTTTTCGGACGGAATGCAAATCAGCGGATTCGCTGGCTGTTATGCTGAACGAGCGCGGGCGCAAAACAGTACTTACCGCATGGCGTGACCGAAAGCAGGAAGAAATCACGCATCCGTATCTCGGAGAAAAAATCCAAGTTGGGCTGATTGCTTATGTACAGGCCATGATGCTGGCGCGTGTTTTGCGCGGGGATCTTGATTGCTATCCGCCGTTTGTCTGGAGGTGAAAAAATGTTGGTTGTTGTTACTTATGATGTGAATACAGCAACCGAAGCGTGGGCAGTGCGGCTTAGGCGTGTAGCGAAACTCTGCGAACGCTATGGACGGCGTGTTCAGAACTCTGTATTTGAAGTCCTGCTTGATGCAGCACAGCTGACGGCGCTCAAGGCGCAATTGGCAGCGACAATTGATGCAGAACATGACTCCGTTCGCTTCTATCGCCTTGGCAACAGTTACAAGGAACGCATTGATGTGCTTGGTTGCACTGCGCGCATTGAAGCCGGGGAACTGCTGATGTTATAGCGGAAGCTGAAAACACTCTTTTCAGCGCATGTGAATCATACATGAATGGCCGACCGTCTCGCGCGGCGTGATGTCAAAATTCAAGCGATGATTCTATGAAATATCACCAAAATAATCTCGACAAATTGCGTGGCACGATTGTTAAGCCATGCTGATTTGTAAGGGTTGAACAAAAGATTTGCAGAAATTGCATATCTTTTGCTGTCGCCCCTCGCGGAGGGGCGTGAATTGAAATCTTGTCCATCATGGCGGCGGTTTCGGTGAAGTCGTCGCCCCTCGCGGAGGGGCGTGAATTGAAATACGAAGGCGCGAAATTCCGCGTTATCGGCGTGCGTCGCCCCTCGCGGAGGGGCGTGAATTGAAATAGAGAACAGCTTGAAAAGGGCAACATCACGCCGACGTCGCCCCTCGCGGAGGGGCGTGAATTGAAATAAGATTGAGCTTTATTCTGTCCAGCGCGGCACATCTGTCGCCCCTCGCGGAGGGGCGTGAATTGGCGTGGCTGCTGGTTTTCGGGAAAGAAGGTCAGCAGCCGCGTTTTCATCCTCTGCTTCCGCTGCAAAAAAACTTTCCGCACCCTCTTGACAAAACCGTTGGAATAGGGTATAATAATCAATGTCGCCGATAAAAGCGATGGAATGACGCGGGGTAGAGCAGCTTGGTAGCTCGTCGGGCTCATAACCCGGAGGTCGTAGGTTCAAGTCCTACCCCCGCAACCATTTGGCTCAATAGCTCAGCTGGCCAGAGCATTCGGTTCATACCCGAAGTGTCATAGGTTCGAATCCTATTTGAGCCACGAACGCCGCAGAGAAATCTGCGGCATTTTTTGTTTTTTGGCGGAATAATAGGACATTGCAAAAGGCGCAACCAGATGGCGCAGGTGAATCTGGAAATAGTATCAGAAATTAGACAAAAAATCCCCCTGCCGAGAAGGAAAACTCCTCGGCAGGGGGCAGTGAAAATCGACGAAGGATTAGTCCTCGTCGTCCTCTTCTTCCGGCAGCTCGGCATTGTGGTACACGTTCTGCACGTCGTCGTTGTCCTCCAGCATCTCCAGCAGCTTCTGAATCTTCTGGATCGTTTCTTCGTCAGGCAGCGCAACCGTGTTCTGCGGAATCTTGTCCACTTCAGCGGTCAGGAAAGTGACACCCTGCTTCTCCAGCGCTTCGCGGACGGTGGAGAAGTCGTTCGGCGCGGTGTAGATTTCGTAGGCGTCGTCATCCACCTTCATGTCTTCCGCACCGGCGTCCAGCGCCATCATCATCATTTCTTCTTCGTCCGAACCGGGGGTGCGCTCCACCACCAGAACGCCCTTTTCGTCGAACATGAAGCTGACGGAGCCGGTCGTGCCGAGGTTGCCGCCGTTCTTGGCAAAGCAGTGGCGCACGTCGGAAGCGGTACGGTTGCGGTTGTCGGTGATGGTATCAACGATGACCGCAACGCCGCCGGGCGCATAGCCTTCATAGGTAATCTGCTCGTAGGTCACGTTGGACAGTTCACCGCTCGCCTTCTTGATGGAGCGCTGAATATTGTCATTCGGCATATTGTTGGCTTTCGCCTTGGCAATGATGTCGCGCAGCTTGCCGTTGGATTCGGGGTTTGCGCCGCCATCGCGCACAGCAATCGCGATTTCACGGCCAATCTTGGTGAAAACAGCGCCGCGGGCAGCATCCGCCTTGCCCTTCTTCGCCTGAATATTATGCCACTTGGAATGCCCAGACATCAGAAAATCCCTCCTGAAAAAGTCAGGGAAGCGCCGCAAACCGGCATTTCCCGCGAAATAGTAGCTTGAAAACGCTTTATTATAGCATTTTGGTGCTTGTCACGTCAAGGGTGAGAGCCGTAATTTCACGATTTTTTCGGAAAAAACAGGGCAGAAGCGCGTTCTTCTGCCCTGAAATAGTAGGTTTATTGCACTTCGTACGTCCCGACCTGCTCGGATGTGCCGAAGCCCAGCACTTCGCTTGTCGGGCGGGAGTTGGTTTTGCCGCCGTCGTAAGCGCCAATCTGGTTGAGCTGCTTGCCCATGAAGACCATCACTGCCGTCTGCCCGCCGTCCATGTTGAAGGCGACCTGACAGCCCTTAGCGCGCATCATCTTCGCCAAATAGCTGATGGTAACGCCTGCGGAGCGCTTCAGGCGCCCTTCGCACATGATGGCGACGTAGTGACCGGGTTCGACCATGCCGATGGCGCAGCGCGGATTCTTGTTCTCGTTGTTGGCGTAGGCGCGCTCGGACACTTTGCCGTCCAGCAGCAGATACGGGCCGAAGGAGTACACCGTCTGTACACCCTCGTCGATGAACTCCTGCGCCGTCTTTTCCCAGCTGTGGTAGACTTTAAGGCTGCCGTCAGGCATGAACGCCAGCATGTCCAGATTCGGGAACATGGAGTTCGTTACCTGCTTTTCGGTGTACGGGTCGTCATAGAGAATGCGCCCATCGCGGATGACAATGCCCGTGTGGCGGTTGTTGTTCACGGCGACGCGGTAAGTGTAGTAGTCCGTGTTCATCGCAAAAACGACGTTGTGCTTCTTTGCGGTTTCGGTTGCGTCCACGCGCACCTTGCCCATCTTCTCCGGGTCGTTTTGCACCGTGCGGAGCATTTCGCCCGCGTTCAAATCGCCGTACAGATCCGCCTCAAACCACGTCAGTGGCTGGGTTGCGTCGTATTTACGCTGGATGATGACTTTGCTGGTCTGGCTGACGTAAATCCACAGTCCTTCGTCCTCGGAAGAGTAGAGGTATTCGCCTTCATCGAGGAAACCCTTGGCGTTGAGGGCGGGCATGTGCGCCATGTACGCAGGCACTTCGGTGGGCGCGGGCGTGGCTTCCACGTTGTTTGCCGCCGCATCGTAAGAACCGGGCGCGTCGTAGATGTTTTCGAGGAAGTCGTCTTTGCGGACGTCCTCGCCTACGGTCGTGAACGCCAGACCGAACACGCGGTTGTCGTACTTCGTGCCTGTTTCGGTGACGCTCATGCCGGAGGAGGCCTGCGTCTTGTGCAGGGTATAGGCTTCTTCCGCCAGCTCGATGCCGGTCGCGCCATTCATGCTCTTGAGCGGAACCGTCCAGTCAAACGTAATCTGATTTTCGGGGTACAGGTGCAGGTACAGCTTTTTGACCTGCCAAGTGCCGTATGCAATGGTGGACGCGGTGAACTCATCCTCGTTTGCTGCCAATGCAATGCAGTTCTGGGCGGCGTCAGCAATCATCATGTGCTGCTTGTGGCCATACTCGCCATTGGTGTCCTGCGTCACAACGACTTCCGGTTTGTACTGCCGATACAGCCCCACAATCCATTCGTTGACTTTGCCTTTGCCGCCCGCAGTTTTATAGGCTGCTTTGAGATTTTTGGCATAGCTGTCCTTGAAATTGCCAATGACCGGATACGTCCGCACGCCCATGTGCCACAGACCGTTGAGCAGCTCGGAGGAGCGGGTGGTGTTGGAGCGGCTGAAGTACGCCACAACCACCTTGCGCTGCTGCTCGACAGCGTAGGTGGGAATCGCGCCGCCGAAGAAAATCAGCTCATCATCCGGGTGCGTGGAGAGGAAGAGGATATCCGCCTTCTCCTCCGTCGGCTGCCATACCTGCACCCAGTCAGGCAAATCGCCCTCAGAAAGCACAAACAGGTCGTTGATGCGCAGGGCGGTTTTCTTCTCGCTTGTCACCGCCAAGCGGACATGCTGCGCGGGCTGCGGCAGCGCAACATACGCGTGGAGGAAGCGCGTGTCGCCCGGCACGGCGGTGAACCAGTCCTTGCCGTCGTCGCTGGTCTGGATTTCCCACGATTCAGGCATGTTGCCGAAGCAGACATAAAGCCCGGCAATTGGCTTGCCCTCCGGCGCGGTAATTGCGATCCATGGGGTTTTGATTTTGTTGCTCTCCCAGTAAGAAGTATACTTCTTGTCCGTCATCTGCGTGTATTTCCGCCCGGAACTGCACACCTTGAACTTGCAGTCCTCTGTGATATCATTCGCTTCCGCGGCGAAGGCAACGCTCAGGCTCAGCGCGAGCAGCGTCAGCAGCGCTATCAGCCATTTCTTCATAATCAATGCCATTCCTTTCTATGATACTCCAACCTGAAGAATAGCATAAAAAGAAGGCGATTGTCAACGAAAACCGGCAGAAGAATGGAAAATTTACAACTTCCGTCCGCATTCGCTGTTGACGGAAGGCATGGAGCATGGTACAATGCAGCGTAGGAAGGGGGGAGAAGCATGCAACAGCCGCGCATCTTTTTTGCCGTGGCGCTGCACGAAAAGTACGCGCTGCCGACAGATGCGCTGTATACGCCAATTCAGGCGGGCGCGGCGATTCATCCGCCGCTGGGGCTGATGCGCGACGATACGGGCGAAAATATCAGCGCAAAGAACGGCAGCTACTGCGAACTGACGGTGCTGTACTGGATGGCGCACAATGTTGATGCGGACTGGTACGGCTTGTGCCATTATCGGCGGTACTTCTCCCTCCGCAGGACAGGCTGTCCGCAAAAGCGCATTCTGACGCGTGCGCAGCTGCTGCCCCTGCTTGATACGGCGGATATTTTTTTGCCGAAAAAGCGGCACTACTGGCTGGAAACGAACTTCACGCAGTATGCCCATGCGCACCACGAGGAGGATTTGTGGAAGGCGCGGGCGGCGCTTGCGCGGCTGCATCCGGGGCAGGAGCGCGTGTTTGACCGCGTGATGGCGCGCCGATCCGGGCATCGGTTCAACCTGATGCTGATGCGCCGGGACGCGCTGCAAAGCTATGCATCGTGGCTCTTCCCCCTGCTGGACGCGGCAGAAATTGATACGACGGGCTACAGCGCGCGGGACAAGCGGGTGCATGGTTTTCTGGCGGAGCGGCTGCTGGACGTGTGGCTGGCACAGCAGGATTACCGCGTGAAAGAACTGCCGGTGGCGCATCTGGAACGGCAGCACTGGGGACGGAAGATTGCAGCGTTCCTGCTGCGGAAAATGGGCATCAAAAACGACCGAACGGCGCGGTGAAGCGGGTTCGGTCGTTTTGCTGAAAAAATATATTTTCGTAGCATTCTTGACAAACGATTAACGAAGGATATAATAATATTATCATAAGCATGCAGACTGTATGCGGAAAGAAGGATTGGTTATGAAAAGAAGAGCACTTTCAACGCTGATGGCGCTGTCCCTGTTCTGCGCGGGTGGGGCAGCAATGGCAGACGGCGCGTATACGCCCGGAACTTACACGGTTTCTGCGGACGGCAACAACGGCGCAATTACCCTGCGTGTTGAAATGACGGCGGATGCGATTGCGGATATCAAAGTCGTGTCACAGAGCGAAACGGCAGGCTTGGGTGATGTTGCCATCGACAAGATGATTGAGGCTATCCTTGTGGCGGGCAATACCGACGTTGATACGGTCAGTCAGGCGACCGTATCCAGCGAAGCAGTGATTGCGGCAGTGAATGCGGCGCTATCTCGCGCGGAAAAGGGTGAAGTGGACACCGTGGCATCTCCCGTGGCAGAAGCGGTGACGGAAGAAACGTTTGCCGACCAGTGCAAGGCGGCGGGCATCGACTTCACCTACGAAGACCCGAATGCGTCAATTTACGATTTCCAGACGACGGATGCGGCTGTGGACGTTATTACGCACGCGTCCGGCAAGGCGAAGTATGTGGATGAAACGGACGGCCCGTGCATCCGTACCCCGCTGGATCTGGCGGCGCGCTCGGCAGTGAAGGTCAAGGTCTACTATTGGATTGCGGATGAAAATGGCGTTTCGACGCTGGAGGAAGCCGCGAAGCTCGAAAATGCGCAGTATGTCAGCGTACCGTTCCCGAATGACGGCGGCAAGTACGCCATCAAGCTGCAAAGCAATGGCTTGGGCACGAATACGGTTGTGACCATTGACGAGAACAACGAGCCGACGGTTGCTATTTTCGGCTTGAAGTACACGGTGGATGAGAACGGCACAGATGTTTACACGTCCTGCGCGGTGATGGCGGAAACGGCGACGTACCGCAACCTGATTGCGGGCAGCCCCATTGTCATCTCCTACTATGAATACAATCCCTTTACGGAGAAGAAAATCGGCATTGGCGCACGCAATGCGGGCGCGCGCGTGCAGTGCGAACTGGATCAGCAGCGCAGTATGCTGACGACGATTCCTGCCGAGGGCGAAACGGCGCAGAAAATCAGCGTTGCGGACTATCTTGCGATGGACGAAGACGCACGGAATGCGATTCAGATTAAGTATATCACGATGGTTGCAAAGGTAGTTGCCTTGTACTCCATCGGTTGATACCCAAATAGCAAAGGGCTGCCATGCACAATCTGCACGGCAGCCCTTTTTACAATGGCACTTTTCCAAAGCCCAACACGCGGGCATTGCCTGAGAGTAGTACCAGTTCAATCGCGCGAAAGGGAGTCCAGAGGGTCGAAGACCCTTTGGCAGGGTCAAGGG